>Ga0187827_10000097_pt1 | contig 132881 bp, 129 predicted proteins | sample ETNtaG_39_FD_167969 | JGI IMG/M metagenome (GOLD analysis project Ga0187827, IMG submission 167969) | Marine microbial and viral communities from oxygen minimum zone, Eastern Pacific Ocean - ETNP2014_SV_150_PacBio MetaG (Illumina Assembly) | ecosystem: Environmental > Aquatic > Marine >... | reverse complement strand
GGAATCACGGTTGCCGTGGTCTAACCGACAAAACGAAAAAACGAAAAAACAGGGAAAACGGGAATGATTTTAGGAGGGCCGTAAGACGATACTGATCGTCTAGGGTGTGGTGATACCTAGAAGTTTTGGAACACCCTTTAGAACTCGTTTATGGGACGCTAAGACACAAAATAAGTGGTGGAGATGAGCGGAATCGAACCGCTGACCTTCTGATTGCGAACCAGACGCTCTCCCAACTGAGCTACACCCCCACAGAGTTTGAAAACAGGTGTCATTGTTGGATAAACCAACCATCACCATACATCAAGAATCTTCACGTTTCTAGGTTCACTATTATACCCGTATCGTTCCCGTGAAGATTTTATATACCTTAATCTATTGTAACTAAACGATAATCTCTGCGCACTATCCCTTGCGAACCAGACGCTCTCCCAACTGAGCTACACCCCCCAGAACAACCAGAAACCTATTATAACATTACAACGAGAACATCCAAACTTCGCATGTCTGGGTTCACATTTTTAGAACTTACAAATACACAAATCGTTCACACGGACATTTTAGGTGATATAACCTATTGAAAATAAGGATGAATCTAGGGGGACTATCCCCTGCAAACGTGGCGCTCTCCCAACTGAGCTACGGCCCCAAAAATCCGCAGGCATATAGGAACCATCGGCCGGGGCTGTCAAGAGCCATCGCAAGCCACAAGACAGCCCCGGGCCAATTCTTGATGCATCATTCAGATCAAGGTGATCAGAACTTATTGTAGGCACCGTCGATGATGAAGGTGTCGCCGGAATGGTAGGCCGAGGCGTCGGATGCCAGATAGACCGCGACGCCACCGAAATCTTCCTTCGTGCCCCAGCGCCGTTGAGGTATGCGCGGCTTCACCGCCGCCTCGAACTTGTCCCAGCCAAAGGCCGATTCCGTCATCGGCGTTTCGATCCAGCCGGGCAGCACCGAATTTGCTGTGATGCCATAACGCGCCAGACCCGCCGACAACGAGATCATCATGGAAATCAGGGCGCCCTTAGTGGCAGCGTAATGCACGCTGCGGGGCGAGGCCTCGATCGCGGCCAGAGAGGCGGTGCCGATCAGACGGCCACCATCACCCTGATCGATCATCTGCTTGGCAGCGGCCTGTAAGGTAAAAAAGGCGCCGTCCAGATTGACGTCCATTACCCGGCGCCATTCCTCCGCCGGCATGGTCTCGAATGTGCCAACCTCCGACCGGCCCGAGACGCCGGCATTGGCGAAGCAGCTATCCACCCGCCCGAACGCCGCCAAGGTTTCGGCAAAGGCCTCCTTGACCGCCGCCTGGTCGGAAACATCGCAGATCTGCGCCGTCGCCTTGCCGCCATGGCTTTGTAATTGTTCCAGGGCGGCAGCGTTCTTGTCCGCATTAGTACCCCAAATGCAAACATCGGCGCCAGCCTGGGCGATGGCCTCGGCAAAGCCAAGGCCGATGCCGCTGTTGCCACCCGTGACAAGGGCTACCTTGCCGCTCAAATCAAAAGGTTGGTAAGCCATGATTGCGGTCCTCTATTACTCGGTTTCGGTTACATCGGATTGTTTGGTCTGCCAGCGCGCCGCCGCGTCGTCGTCGCCTTGGCGGGCGGCAACCCAATTGTTCTTGCCATCCACCTCTTCTAGCTTCCAGAACGGCGCCTTGGTCTTCAACCAGTCCATCAAAAAGACGCAGGCTTCGAACGCGGCCTGGCGGTGCGCCGAGGTCGCCGCGCAAAGCACGATCTGCTCGCCCGGCAACAGGCGGCCATAGCGATGAATGATCAATACCCGGTCCAGGGGCCAACGGGACAATGCCTCGGCCTCCAACTGCTGCAGTTGCTTCTCAGTCATGCCGGGATAATGTTCCAAGGTCATGGCGGACAATTCGCCAGGGCCCGCCACGTCACGCACCAGGCCAATAAAAGATGCCACGGCGCCGACTTCGGGCCGGTCGCTGCTTAATGCCGCCAGCTCGGCGCCGGTTTCGAAGTCCTCGCTTTGCACCTTTATCATCGGATCATCCGGGCCTGTATTCAGCCGCCCCAACCGCCAGTTACCGGTGGGAAAAAGGCAATTTCGTCGTCGGGGCCGACGGCGGCATCAGCCCTGGCGAATTCCTGATTAACCGCGCAATGCACGCCAATGGGATCATCAAAGGCAGCGGCATGGCCGTCCGATTGCTGTGCCAGCCAGGTGGTCAGGTGTGCGACCGTTTTTACAGATTCCGGCGGGTTCACGGTTTCCTCAGCCTTGCCGACACGGTCACGCAGCCAGGCGAAATACAGTAGTTTCATGAGGCCGCCTCGTCAAAGGAGAGAAAATCCACGGGCTCGCCTGCCTTTATCTGGGTCACATCCTCGGCGATTTCAACCAGGCCATGGGTCTGTACCAGGGAATTGATGATGCCGGAGCCCATGGGCCGGAACAGCACGGCACGGGGCCCGGTATCTGCGGCATGATCCAGCCGCGCCCGCAGCCATTCCCGCCGCCCGGCCTTTTTCTCGTAGTCAAAATCGGCGGTGACCCGATACAACACCGGATCCACATCAGCCGCGCCCGCCATGCCGAGGATCAATGGCCGGGCAAAGCGCAAGAAACACACAGTTGCGGCCACGGGATTACCGGGCAGACCGACGAATGCCGCGCCGCCGACCTGTCCTAGAGCCAATGGCCGGCCCGGCTTAATGGCCAGACGCCAGAAATTCAAATGCCCCAGAGCCTCCACCGCGCCACGCACATGATCCTCGTCACCGACCGAAACACCGCCCGAGGTCAATAGCAAATCATGGGTTTTCGCCGCCGCGGCCAGTCCCACGCGCACGGCATCGGCATCATCAGGCAGGATGCCCAGGTCGGAGACATCCGCGCCCAGGCCGGTGATCAGCGCCATCAGAATCTGCCGGTTGGCATCATAGACACCGCCCACGGGCAACGCCGTGCCCGGTTCGGCCAATTCGTCGCCGGTGGAAAACACTCCAATCTTGAGTCGACGATACACTGTCAATTCACCGTGCCCCACGGAAGCCGCCAGGCCAAGATCCTGGGGGCGGAGGCGCCGGCCACGGCGCAATACCACATCGCCTTGTTTGGTATCTTCGCCCTGTCGGCGGCGATTGGCGCCTGATTTCAGGCCCGGCGGAATGGTAAGGTAGCCCTCCGCCTGCTCCACATCCTCTTGCATCACCACCGTATCGGCGCCGGCAGGCATGACGGCGCCGGTAAATATGCGCACGGTCTGTCCGGCCGTCACCGTTCCGTCAAAAGGATGGCCAGCGGCGGAGCGGCCTTGCACAGCAAACCGGCTCGGATCATCGGGATCCAGATCGCAATGGCGCAGAGCATAGCCGTCAACGGCGGAATTGTCATGCGGTGGCACATCCAGGGCGGAGGTTAGGTCCGCGGCCAGAATACGGCCCTGGGCCTGGACCAGGGGCAATTGTTCCAGGCGATCCTGGGTCACCGTCACGATACACTCCCGCAGCACGGCCAAGGCCTCCGCCATGGACATCAAATCCTCAACCTGGTTAAAGCAATCATCGGCTAGCTTGTTCATGATGCCGGCCCTTCGGAGCGACAAAAATCAATGACAAAATCAGCCACCGCCCCAATGTCGTCCAGATCCAGCAATGGTATGCCGAGATCGGGGCCTTCGGGATGATAATCGGCGGCTAGGGCAATAAAACTCCTATCCTCGCGGCATAACAAGGGCTTGTCCAGGCCATGGCGATGCACTTCCATCTTCAAGTGGCCCTCGGCCTTGTATCCTTCCACCAGGATTAGATCGACCGGCGACATGCGCGCCAACAGTTCCTTCAGGCTCGGCTCTCCATCATCACGGTTTTCATGCATCAAGGCCCAACGCACGCCGGCGCTTATCAGCACTTCGACCGCGCCGGCCTCGCGGTGGCGGAAGGAATCCTTGCCCGGCTGATCCACGTCAAAGGTATGGTGCGCATGCTTGATCGTGGATACACGCAATCCCCGCGCGGTCAGGGCCGGAATTAGTTGGGTTAGCAGCGTCGTCTTACCGGCGCCGCTCCACCCGGTCACGCCAAGTATTTTCAAGGCAGTACTTTCAAGATTTATCTGTTGTATCCGACTGGATTGGTTTGGACTCATTTGCGTTGGATTGGGGTGCATCAGCCGTGACATGACGAAGCCCGACCCGCAAATAGTCATAGCCGGTGTAGATAGTAAACAGTGCCGCCAGCCACATGCCCAAACGGCCGATCTCCATCACCGGGATCGGCTCCCAGCCGGCCTCGCCAACAATCAGGAAACCGATCGCCAGCATCTGCACCGCCGTCTTCCACTTCGCCACCCGGCTGACCGGTACACTGACCCGCAATTCGGCGAGAAACTCGCGCAGGCCGGAGACCAGGATTTCCCGGCACAGGATCACCACCGTAGGCAGGATCGTCCAATCGCCGATGCGGCCCACGTAGACCAGCATCAACAAGGTGGCGGCGACCAGCAGCTTATCGGCGACCGGATCAAGAAACCGGCCCAGGCCGCTTTCCTCGCCCATGCTGCGGGCCAGATAGCCGTCCAGGATATCGGTGATGCCGGCGATGACAAAGATCGCGAAAGCGAGCCAGTTCGACAGTGGTGAGGCCAAATAGAAAGCGCCGATCAAAGCCGGAATTGCCAGGATCCGCGACAGGGTCAAAAGATTCGGTAAGGTGGTAATCATGTCTTCAAGCCGCAATCAACGGACAGTCCCGGTATACGCTCCAGGTCCCAGGCCCGAGCCCCCAAGCTTGGATTGAGTATAAAGATTTCCCGCCAAGGTGAAAGTACCCACTCAACCTTCGGGGTGAAAGAAGTCATAAATTTTCCGCGCCAGCGCCTTGGAGATGCCTCTGATGCTTTCCAAATCCGCTAGGCCAGAGGCTTCCACCGCCCGGGCCGAGCCGAAATGGTGCAGCAACGTCCGCTTGCGGCCAGGGCCAACACCGGGAATGCTGTCCAGGGCGGAGCGGTCCACGCGTTTGGCGCGGCGGGCCCGGTGGGTGCCGATGGCGAAACGATGGGATTCATCACGCAGACGCTGCAGGAAATACAGCACGGCACTGCGGGGCGGCAATGCGATCTCAGGCTTATCGGGTAGAAAGATGCGCTCCAACCCGGCGTTGCGGTCGGGACCCTTGGCGATGGCGGCCAGGGCAACGCCGGTAACACCAAGGTCAGCGAAAACCTCACGCACCGCTGTCAGTTGCCCGATACCGCCGTCGATCAGCACCAGATCCGGCCATTCGCCCGCGACACGGATATTTTCCTCCACCTGGTCCGCATCCTCTTCTTCCGCGCTTTCAGCTGCGGCCTGGGCCTTCATCAGGCGGGAAAAGCGGCGGCGCAAGACTTCACGCATCATGCCGTAATCATCTCCGGGAGTGAGGTCATCGCCCTTGATATTGAACTTGCGATAGGCGTTTTTCTGAAACCCTTCCGGCCCGGCCACTACCATCGCGCCGATCGCGTCCGTGCCCATGGTATGGCTGTTGTCATAGATTTCGATGCGCCGGGGCGGACCATCCAGGGCGAACAGCTCGGCCACGTCCTCCAACAGGCGGCGCTGGCTGGCGCTTTCCGCCAGGCGCCTGGCCAGGGCTTCACGGGCATTGGTTTCGGCATGTTTGACCAATTCCCGCCGCTGGCCGCGTTCGGGATGGCGCAAACTGACCTTGCGCTCCGCCTTGACACTCAGCGCCTCGGCGATCAAGTCATGGGTTTCCGGCCATTCGTTGAGCAGGATCTCTTTCGGTGGCGGCTTGTCGTCATAAAACTGCCCCATGAAGGCGCCCAGAACCTCGGCCGGGGTCCGTTCCTTACCATGGCTGGGAAAATAGGCCCGGTTGCCCCAATTTTGCCCAGCCCGGAAGAAGAAGACCTGGATGCAGCTTTGCCCGCCTTCCATATGGATGGCGATGACGTCGGCCTCGGCCACGCTGGCCACATTGATGCCCTGATGGGCCTGGACATGGGCCAGGGCGCGCAGGCGGTCGCGATAGACGGCAGCGGTCTCGAATGCCAGCGCGTCCGAGGCGGCCGCCATTTTCTCCGACAGGCCATGCTGGACCTGTTGGCTGCGCCCGGAAAGGAAATCTCGCGCCTCCGCCACCAATTCGGCATAACCGTCCTTGTCGATGCGGTCCACACAAGGCCCGGCACAACGTCGGATCTGATATTGTAGACAGGGCCGGGTCCGGGCGGCAAAAATATTGTCCGAACAGGAACGCAGGGGAAAGGCCTTTTGCAGGGTATTCAGGGTCCGGTTGACCGATGAGGCAGAGGCGAAAGGGCCAAAATATTCACCCTTACGGTTCCGGGCACCGCGGTGCTTGGCCAACTGCGGCCATTCATGATCGCCGGTGATAATAATGAAGGGGAACGACTTGTCGTCGCGGAGCAGGATGTTGTAACGCGGACGCAGGCGCTTGATCAGATTGCTTTCCAGCAACAATGCCTCTACCTCGGTATGAGTCGTCACCACTTCCATGGCGCGGGTCTCGGCGATCATGCGCAGGGTTCGCGTGTTCAGGCCCGCCGGTTGTGCATAGTTTCGTACCCGGTTCTTTAGAATCTTGGCCTTGCCCACATAAAGCACTTCACCATCTTCGGCCAGCATGCGGTAGACCCCCGGCGCCGCCGGCATGGTCTCCAGCGCCACGCGGATCGCGTCCTGGCCATGCTTGATGCTGGTCTCGGGCCCAGTCCCCTGATCCATCTCGGGCCGGCCGTCGCCGGGCAAGTCCAGAGATTGAACGGTTGGTTTGTCAGCCTTTGTCATGGCGCTATTTTCCGCGCCTTTTGCAATTCGTCAATGGTTCATAATCATCACGTAATTGGCCGCCGGCCGATATCCACCTCACCTGTGGATAAATATGTGGGAAAGGCTTTCTCGACGGCATCAAAGTGGCGGAATCCCGCCTGTTCGAACGCTTTGCACAAAAAATAGGCAAAACAGCAACCTATTGATTTTAAAGTCTTATTCTAAAACGGTCTGGAATAGGCATAGTGCACACAAGCAGTGTAACTCAAATATTACCTATGACCGGCAATCACAATAGCCTGTGCACAAAAAAGCATACCTGGCGATGATTTTAACCAGTTGTGGACAAGTCACCGAACGTTATCGGACCGGAAAGATACAATATCAAAGCACATCCCAGTTTAGTTGTCATGCAATTCAGGTAAGTAATTTGGCCGCCGTCGATAGTATTTCTACGCTATGTTTTACAGGCGTTGGCTGGGCAGCCTCCTTGAGATCAGTTTTAGGCATTCCCGACATGCCGTGATACAGCGATAGTATATAAATTAGGTACGCCGTTGTTAGGAAAGCGCCATAGCGCCGGCTGATAGGCCGCCCGCGCAAAACAAACGGGGTGATCAGGATGGCGGCCGACACCATGATCCATAAATCATAGCCAACGATCTGCCCTGGTATGGGAACCGTGCGCACCATGGATGTAATGCCCATGATGCCGAGAATATTGAACAGGTTCGATCCGACCACATTGCCGATGGCCACATCGCCATGGCGGCGGATAGCGGCGACGAGGGAGGTCGCCAACTCCGGCAATGACGTCCCCAGTGCGATCAAGGACAAGCCGATGGTTGCCTCCGACACGCCGGCGGCAATGGCCAGTTCCATGGCGCCGGCAATCAGCAGATCGGCGCCAATAATCAGGCTGGCCATCCCAACCACGACAAGGGCCAGGGAATGCCAGATCGAATGTGGCCGCGGGGCAATGCCTTTGATCTCGTCGACGATGGCTTCGGTGGTGGCCTCATTTTCCTTGCGGCCGGAAAAATAGGACCATGTCAAATAGCCGCACAACAGCAACGTCATGATGGCACCTTGCCAGTTCAATATTTGTCCGTTCCAACATAGGGCGACAAAAGCAAAGGAGGTCGCGAACATGATGGCGCCATCCCGTCGGACGGCTTTAACATCACAGACAATGGGAAAAATGATCGCCGGCAAGCCAAGCACCAGCAGAATATTAGCGATGTTCGAACCAACCACATTGCCGACGGCGATCTCGGGCGCATCGCTCAACATGGCGTCCAAACTGACCACCAATTCCGGTGAAGAAGTGCCACAAGCCACCACCGTCAGACCAATCACTAGGGGCGGCACCGACAGCCGTTGCGCCAGAGTAACGGCACCACGGACCAATACCTCCCCACCGATCAGAAGCAGCACCAAGCCACCAGCAACCATTAGATACGTCATGCCTCGACTTCACCGCTGGTTACCATATCAGGACAGCCACACGATTCATGCCTCGCGCCGGGAAAAAATTGCGGCAACGAAGCCGCATACTCATTCTATATAACGGTGAAGCCCGTCGCTTTGAAGGGGTCAATCTGAAGAGCTTCGGCATAAGGCAAAATTACCTGCGCATATGGACAAGATTAAGCGCCTCCGTTATGCCATCGCTGCCTTCCAATTTCGAGGCGTCAACGGCTAGGTATTATATGAACATCTCAATTGTAAACGGTTTGGCCGGGATGGCCGGCGATTACGACCTTTTCATCCTCGATTTATGGGGTGTCGTCCATGACGGGGTAACGGTCTACCCCGGTGCCGCCAATTGCCTCCACCGCCTGCGCCAGGGCGGCGCCAGGGTTGTGTTGCTATCCAATGCTCCCAGACCCAGCGCTTCTGTGGCCCTGCACCTGACGGAGCTTGGCGTTGAGGCGGATTTGTATGACTGGCTGTTGACCTCGGGCCAGGCGACCGCCGATACCATCGCCGCGAAGACCATCGCATCTGGGGCCTCTGGCGCCGGCGCTGATGCGCGCCCGGCCTATTTCCATCTCGGCCCGGAACGCAGCCGGCCCACCCTGGATGCCTGCGGAGGCCAAGAAGTCGTCATCGAAGCGGCCGAAATGATCATCTGTACCGGCTTGTTCGACGATGAAACGGAACAGGCGGAAGATTACCGCGGCCTCTTGAGCCTAGCCGCGGCACGCGGCCTGCCGATGATTTGCGCCAACCCCGACGTGGTGGTCAACCGTGGCGGACAGATGGTTCCCTGCGCCGGCGCGGTCGCGGCCTTTTATGAGGAATTGGGCGGAACGGTGCAGCGCTTTGGCAAACCATTCCCAGACATTTTCAACCGTCTGTTCGCCGAGAGTCCGGAAATTCCACGCAGCCGCGCTGTAATGATCGGCGACGGTCTTGCCACGGACATTCGCGGCGCGCGGCAGGCGGGGATTGATGCCATTTGGATCGGCGGCGGCATTCACGCCGAAGCCTTGGGCCTGGGTCCGGACGGACAATTGGAGCAAGACAGGGTACAGGGTGTCGCCGCGCAGGCTGGCGAACGGCCAAAAGCAATATTGCCGTGGCTACAGTGGTAAGCCGCTAGCGAAATGCCAAGTTAGCGCTATTCGACCAAGGCACGTCGCGGCTAATCGCATAGCGCGTCGATGTCATCCTGCGAGGACGTCTCTCCCACGTCCGGTGACACTGGCGATATCGCCAAGAGTCGGTGCTGTCGGGCGGTTGATACGCAAGTGATCGACGAGCTGTTCGATCCCCACGCTGACTTGTTCCGTATCCATCAGCACAACTCCAAGATACAACCGGAAACCACGATAGACCGCCTAAAGCTCAAAAATCGCCGATGACGGAGGTCATCTTGGTTTTCAGCGTCGCCACATTGAACGGCTTCACGATGTAATTGTTGACCCCCGCTTTTTTCACCGCAATCACGCTCTCGGTCTTGGATTCGGCTGTAATCATGATGAAGGGCGTTTCCTGCATCTTGTCGTCCGAGCGGATTTCCTTCAGCAACTGGTAACCAGTCATCGGCTCCATGTTCCAATCGGAAATCACGAAGTTGTAATCTTTGCCGCGCAGCTTTGGCAAAGCGGCCGCACCATCGGTCGCTTCGTCAACATCGTTGAAGCCGAGCTGCTTTACCATGTTGCGGATAATCCGCAACATGGTCTTGTAATCGTCGACGATCAGGATCGTCATGTTCATATCGACAGCCATCGTTCCTGTCCTATTCGATCTATTTAGTCAGCCAATCAGTTCCGGTTGCCTGGCGGTCCGTGGACATTTCAATGCGCCCTCCATCAACTGCAACCTGCGCATCTTGCGGCAGGGTGCAGAATATTTGCTTAACGGCATAAGCAAGGTTTTGGCGAAAGCCAATGGACGGCGGGTTTGGTTTTCGTGATGCCCTTGCATGGCTATATTGCGGCACGAAATTGTCGGGCCCGGGCATATTCCGGTGGATTACAGGATGGAAATCGGTATGTCAGATTCCTATTCCCGCACCATGACTGTGACCTACATCGTGCTTTTCGCCGGCATAACCGGTGACCTGAACCACAATTTCACCAGACAAACCCAATTCGGCGGCACGATGAACCATGGCATGTTGCTGGTCCCGGCCCGCAATGGGGTCGCGGGCTGAATAGAGGCTGATTTAGAGACCGATATAGAGGATGGGCGATTAGCTGGTTGCCAGACGGCATTCCAGCCCCAATAATCCAGGCCATGCGAATTATCCGTCATATCCATCATGTATCGGACGAACTGCGCGGCGGCGCCGTCGCGGTAGGGAATTTCGATGGCCTGCACCGTGGCCACCAGGCGCTGATCCAGCAATGCCGTGCCATGGCCGACGCCGTTACGGGTCCCGCCCTGGCCTTGACGTTCGAGCCGCACCCACGCAGCCTGTTTCAGGCCGATGCGCCCCCTTTTCGTCTAACGCCATTCCGCTCCAAGGCGCGGCTGCTAGCGAAACTGGGTGTTGATTGCCTGGCCAGCCTGCGCTTTGACCTTGACGTCAGCCAGCAGCCGGCCGAGGACTTCATTCAGGACATTCTGGTTCGAGGCTTGAGAGCAAGGCATGTCGTGGTTGGCTACGACTTCGTTTTTGGCCACCACCGGACCGGCAACGGCGCGATGCTTCGGGAATTCGGCGCCCGCCACGGTTTCGAGGTTTCAGTGCTGGAGCCGGTAACCCATGATGACGACGTCTGCTCCTCGACCATTATCCGAGTCGACCTGGAGACCGGACGTTGCCGCCGGGCCGCCGAGTTGCTGGGCCATTGGTGGGAAATCGAGGGCCGGGTCCGCGGTGGCGAGCGGCGCGGCCGCCAGTTGGGCTTCCCCACCGCCAACCTGCATCTGCGCGATGCCGCCCTGCGCCCCGCATTGGGCGTCTACGCCATCCGCTTTGGCCTGGAGGAAGGCGGCAAGACATGCTGGTATCCCGGTGTCGCCAATCTGGGGCAGCGCCCTACCTTTGTCGGTCAGGGCATTACCCTGGAATCTCATTTGTTCGATTTCGACGCCGATATCTATGGCCGCCACGCCCGCGTCGCCTTTATCGAGCATCTGCGACCGGAACAAAAATTCGATGGCCTTGAAGCGATCAAGGCGCAAATTGCCTTGGATCGCGAACAGGCCCGCCAGATTCTAAGCGATCCCGTGAATGCCCAGGATAAATTTGTTATTGGCCAGCCGTAAGGACCGCCGCGCCTACGATACAAAGTATCGTCACCAGAGAATTGAGGATAAGCATGTCGATTGCCGCCGTTACCTTGGATGATAAATATGAACGGGAATCCGGTCGGGTTTTTCTGACCGGCATGCAGGCCCTGGTACGCCTGCCCATGTTGCAGCGTCAGCGCGACGTGGCCGCCGGTCTGAACACCGCCGGCTTTATCTCGGGCTACCGCGGCTCTCCGATCGGCGGCTATGACGCGGCACTTTGGGCCGCCCAGCCTTTTCTCAAGCGCAGCCATATCACCTTTCAGCCTGGTCTGAACGAAGACCTTGCGCTAACCGCCGTTTGGGGCACTCAGCAGGTCAACCTGTGGCCCGGCGGCACTTACGACGGCGTCTTTGGTATCTGGTACGGCAAGGGCCCCGGCGTCGACCGCAGCGGCGATGCCATCAAGCATCTGAATTACGATGGCACCGCCCAGCATGGCGGCGTCCTGTTGATCGCGGGCGATGATCACGGGGCTAAATCCTCGACCCTGCCGCATCAAAGCGAGCCTGCCTTCATGGCCGCTGCCGTGCCGGTCTTTCATCCCGCCGGCGTGCAGGAATATCTCGACCTTGGCCTGCACGGTTTCGCCATGTCGCGCTATTCCGGCTGTGCCGTGGGCTTCAAGGCGGTGGGCGAAACGGTGGAAAGCTCCGCCTCGGTCTCGATCGACCTAGGCGCGGCGCAAATTGCCAAGACGATTGATTTCGATATGCCCGGCGACGGCCTGAGCCTGCGCTATCCCGACGACATCATGGTCAAGGAAAGCAGGCTGCTGAACTACAAGCTGCCTGCCGCCCAGGCCTATGTGCGGGCCTACGGCCTGGACAAGACGATCTTTGATACGCCGAAACCGCGCCTGGGCATCGTCACCACGGGCAAGGCCTATCTAGACGTGCGCCAAGCCTTTGACGAGTTGGGCCTGACGGCGGAGATGGCGGCGAACATAGGCATTCGTCTGTACAAGGTCGCCATGACCTGGCCTATGGAGCCGCAAGGCGCCTTGAAATTCGCCAAGGGCCTGGAAGAAATCGTGGTGATCGAGGAAAAGCGCCCGATCATGGAAGATCAATTGCGCAGCCTGCTTTACGGCCGGGACGGCGCACCGCGCATCGTTGGCAAGAAGGATGAAAATGACCGGGTGCTATTGCCGGAGATCGGTGAGCTGACACCGGGCATGGTGGCCCAATCCATCGTTGGCCGGATCAAGAAGTTCAGCGAGATGCCTGATTTTGATCAGCGCCTGGCCCGAATCGAACAGATCGAGACTGGCGCCAAGGGGTCGCCGCCCACCATACTGCGCACGCCGTATTTTTGTTCCGGCTGCCCGCACAATTCCTCTACCAATGTACCTGCCGGCAGCCGCGCTATGGCAGGTATCGGTTGTCACGGCATGTCCCTGTGGATGCCGGAACGCAATACCCAGACTATTACCCATATGGGCGCCGAAGGGGTCAACTGGATTGGCCAGGCGCCGTTCTGCAAGACTGAGCACGTCTTTCAGAACCTCGGCGACGGCACTTATTACCATTCCGGTCTGCTGGCGCTGCGGGCCGCTGTCGATGCCGACGTCAACATCACCTACAAAATCCTGTTCAATGACGCGGTCGCGATGACTGGCGGCCAACCCGTGGTCAATGTGGGCGATGGCAAGCTGACCCCGGACGAGATCAGCCGCCAGGTCTATGCCGAAGGGGTCTCCAAGATCGCCCTGGTCACGGACGAGCCGGACAAATACCCCACCGGTACCAATTGGGCGCCGGGCGTCAGCATTCATCACCGCAATGACCTGGACCAGGTACAGCGCGACCTGCGCGCGACGCCGGGTTGTACGGTTCTAATCTATGACCAGACCTGCGCGGCGGAAAAGCGGCGCCGGCGAAAGCGTGGCCTGTTCCCCGATCCGGCCAAACGGGCCTTTATCAACGATCTGGTTTGCGAGGCCTGCGGCGATTGTTCCGTTACCTCGAACTGCGTTTCGGTGCAGCCCAAGGAAACCGAATGGGGCCGCAAGCGGCAGATCGATCAATCCAATTGCAATAAGGATTTTTCCTGCATCAACGGCTTCTGCCCCAGCTTTGTCACGGTCCATGGCGGCGGCCTCCGCAAGGCGGAGAAGGCCAAAAATACCGGCGTCGATCATGACAATGATATTTTCGCCGACCTGCCAATGCCGACGCTGCCTTCGGCGGCGGAGCCCTACGGCATTCTGATCACCGGCATTGGCGGCACCGGCGTGGTCACTGTTTCGGCCCTGCTAGGCATGGCGGCGCATTTGGACGGCAAGGGGGTCTCGGCCCTGGACATGGCTGGTTTGGCCCAAAAGAACGGCGCCGTGACTTCGCATGTCCGCATCGCCGATACGCCCGAGGATCTGCACGCCGTGCGCATCGCCACGGGAGGCTCGAAGCTAATCCTGGGCTGCGATATCGTCGTGGCCACCGGTGAAAATGTACTTTCCGCCATCAACGAAGGGGTCACCGGTGCAGTTATCAACAGCCATGTCGTGCCGACGGCGCAGTTCCTGGCGGATCAGGATATGGAGCTGGCGGGTGAAGGCCTGGTCCAGCAACTGCGGGACGCGGTAGGCGAAGACTTCAGCCATTTCTTCAATGCCACCAAACTGGCCACGGCTTTGATGGGCGACAGCATCGCAGCCAATCTGTTCCTGTTGGGCGCCGCCTTTCAAAAAGGCTATGTGCCGCTTTCACTGGAAGCCATCGAAGGCGCCATCGAGCTCAACGGCGTCGCGGTCGAGGCCAACAAGCAAACCTTTGCCTGGGGCCGACTGGCAGCCAAAGATCCAAATGCGGTGGAGACAATTACAGCGCCCCTGATGCCGCAAGCAGGGACCAAGTCGGAAGCGCCAAGTCTGACACAACGGATCGCCCGACGGGCCGATTTCCTAACCGGCTATCAGAATGCCGCCTATGCCGGGAGGTACTTGGATCTGGTTGACCGGGCCATGGCGGTGGAGACGGAGAAAGCCGCCGGCTTGGAAGGTTTAGGCGAAGCCGTGGCGCTGAATTTCTTCCATCTGATGGCTTACAAGGATGAATATGAAGTGGCGCGCCTGTACAGCGATGGCCGTTTCATGGAGCAGGTCAATCAGCAGTTCGAGGGCGATTTTAGCCTGCATTTGCACATGGCTCCGCCGCTGATCGCCAAGCGGGACCCGGTCAGCGGAAAATTTCAGAAACGTGAATTCGGCCCCTGGATGATGAAGTTAATGCCTCTGCTGGCCGGCCTGCGCGGCCTGCGCGGTGGGGCCTGGGATATCTTTGGCCGCACCGATGAGCGGCGGATGGAACGCCAGCTGATCAGCGATTACGAAAGCACTATGGCCGAGGTGCTGGCCGGCCTGAACCATGACAACCATGCCATGGCGACGCGTATCGCCGAGGTGCCCGACCGCATGCGCGGCTTTGGTCACGTCAAGGAAAAGGCTGTGGCCAAGGCCAAGGAGGCCGAAGCGGAGATGTTGGAATATTTCCGCTCGCCATCGGAACAGATCTCGGCGGCGGAATAAAGCTGCCCACCAAGAAAGGAAACGACCATAGCTTATTCCCGCGGATTGGCTTTTCGCCAGCTCGCGGGTGAGCACATGCTGGCGCCACCGCCCACGCTGCAACTGGGCGCACAGGTGGGCAAGGGCGTCGCCCTGCTGGCCAGCGCCGCTTCAGCCAGTTTGGTTATTGTTGACGATGGTGGCATTCCCCGCGGCGTGCTGACGGAACAGGACGTAGTGCGCTGCGCAGGCGACCAAGAACTGCCGGGCCCAGCAGGGTCGGCACAAGCACGCCCAGCATGACGACAGCGATGGCGGCGATCTCCAGAGCCTGGATCGTCTCGCCCAAGAAGAACGCCGCCAAGGGTACGGACAGAGGACCAATCAGGGGGGAGAACAAAGAAGTGCGGGCGACGGGCAAATGGCTTAGGGCGAAGTTCAGCAGGAAGAACGGGCCCGCGGTGGCGATGCCACCCAGATACAGCATCAGAATTAGCACATTACTGTCCAGCTGCTCAAGCGGCGCGGCGGGCCCTTCGATGAACGTCAGAGCGAACAACCCGATGATTAGCGCCATGCTCATCTGCCAGGCCGTGGTCACCATGGGCCGGCCCTGGGTTTGGGCTACCCTGCGCGCCGTCAAGGAGCTGCCAACGGCACAAACCATGGCACAAACAACCAGGAAATCGCCAAATAGATTGCCCTCCCCCGACACATGATTGGCATGGACCAGAAGAATGGCGCCACCGAAAGCTACAATAGCGCCGAGGATCACGACCGGGTCGATCACCTCCTTCAATACCATGCGCCCGGCGATGGGCATGATCAGGGGCATCAGGGCCCAAAAGACCGAGGCATTGACGGCGGAGGTATGATACAGGGCCCAGACCAAAAGGACGGAGGCGAGGCCGGGATCGAGCATGCCCATCAGCAGCGGCCGGGAGGCGTGGCGCAAACGCACTGGCTGGTGGGTCAGCAACACCATGGCCCACATCACAATGGCAGCCAGAATGAACCGCCCGGCAACCACCTCGCCAACGGCCATCTGCTGGACCGCAGCCTTGCTGCCGACCATCAAGGATGACCACAGCAGCACCGCCATAAACATTGCCAGTATCGGCATTGTACACTCCAGCTCGTTTCGCCGAATTGAAGCATGAATTGAGGCATCTTGTCGCCCAAGCTGCGCCGTCTAGGCGGCATCGTCCATTCGGATTAGTATGGTCGGCATGAAGGTTTGCAGAAACCCACTGACAATAACCAGGACGACAAAAGCCAGAAACTAGCGGGGTGCCCATTTTGGTTCGTCAAACAACATCGCCCCCATGGGGCATATCAGGGACCAAATGATAACAGCGCTGCCATTAACGAACCCACCCAGCGCGGTCATTAGAAAAAGGGGTGGCAAAAGGATCAATAACAGCTGGCTAAAGCGAAAAAAGTGGTACTACCCCGTCAGACCAAAATGGATAATGCTGAGCAGGGAAAAGGCCGCGTAGATAAATGGAATAGCCCCTGCAACCGTCTCGCCAAAGGCAAAATACATCAGGCCCCAGGGGGAGCCGGAAAAACGAAGGGTACGGAACAGGCCACTAGCAAGACCTTTTGCAAGCGTACATCATCGTCGTCCGCCGGGTCTACGCCGATGCGGGTCACCCATCCGAGAACGGGTTTCATCACCCTCTTACTCCTGCTATGCCAAAACCCGCTCGGCAATGGCCAGAATGCGGTTCATCTCGCGCAACACCGGTTTTTCGATCAATTTGCCGTCGACTACGACCAAACCCGTATCCGCATCGGCAAAGGCCTGCAGAATGCGCTTGGCGTGCGCCACCTGGGCATCGTCGGGAGTGAAGACTTTGTTCAGAATGGGGATCTGCTTTGGATGGATGGAGCCCTTGCCGGAAAAACCCAGATCGCGAGACAGGCTGGCTTCCGTTGCCATGCCGTCGGGATCTTCCAAGTCCAGATAAGGCACATCAATGGCGTCAACGCCAACCGAAGCGGCAGCATGCGCGATGCGGGAGCGGGCATAGAGCAATGGCTCCCAAGCGTTCTTGCAGCGCAGCTCCGCCGCCATATCGACGCCGCCGAAGAACAGCGCATCAATGCGCGTTGAAGCATGCGCGATATCGTAGGCCGCCTCCAACCCTTCGTTGGTTTCGATAATGATATGCAGACGGGTTTCGTCATGGCCGCGCTCGCTCAACAGATCATCCAGCCAGATCACTTCATCCGGGGTTTTCACCTTGGGCAGCATCAACGCGGGCGGCGGGGTATCCGTGGCGAGGACCGCCTGCACATCCGCCAGGCCGATCTCGGTGCGCACGCAGTTGATGCGGACGATACGCTCCACGCCATCATCCTTCTGTGGTTCGGCGAACAACGCCAGGCCCTTGGCCCGTGCCTCGGCCTTGTCCTTGGGCGCGATGCCGTCTTCCAGTTCAACACAGACAATGTCGGTGCCGCAGGCCAAGGCTTTTGGAAACATGTCCGGGCGCAGTCCCGGCGAAAATATAAAACTGCGCCGGGGCCGCACCGCCCGCTCGGTCTGCTCAACCATTCGCTATATCCTCTATCCATTTACGGCGCGAACCATACAGCGCCCTTCAGAAAGCAGGTTATAGGAATATGATTCGAGTGTCCCAGCGTTTGTGACCAAGCGATGAATGGTGCTAGCCTTGCCGGCAAAGGGTGAAGGAGTGACGGCATGAGCGGCGAAAATTTCACCAATTCCAATGGCGGCATACGAAGCACCGAAATTTTCGGTGGCAAGGACCGCGCACCAAGACGCCCGCGTCCAGCCATGACCATCAAGGAGGCTGCGCGGGAAACACCCGTTTTCGCCGAGACAGATGTGCTGGTGGTCGGCGGCGGGCCAGCAGGAACCTCGGCAGCCATCGCTGCCGGACGCTTGGGCGCCGATGTGACGTTGGTGGAGCGGTACAACCATCTGGGCGGGCTGTCCACGGGCGGGCTGGTGCTGTGGATTGACCGTATGTCGGATTGGAGCGGCCAGCAGGTTATCTCGGGCATCGCCCACGACTATCTCGACCGGCTACCATCCGAGGCAAAGCAGGGCCCAGCACGTAGTGATTGGGGCTCCACCGATGCCGCCACCGCTGCCTATTGGCGCCAGCGCACGGCGGCCTTTCACGATATCGTCACCTGGTCGCCAACCATAGATCCCGAAGCGCTAAAGACACTGTCCTTGGAGATGGCACTGGAACAAGATGTCCGCCTGACCTTCCATGCCTGGGCCGTCGAACCAATTATCGAGGATGGCGTGATGCACGGCGCCATCTTCGAGAGCAAGGAAGGCCGCCAGGCAATCCTAGCCAAGGTGGTGATCGATACCACGGGCGATGCGGATCTGCTGGCCCGCGCGGGCCTCTCGTTCGAAACCGACAGCGATCCATCCGATATCCACAGCTGCATTAATACCGCCTTCATGATCGGTGGCGTCGATATGGAGCGCTGGCTGGAGTTCAAAACCGGCAACGAGCAGGGCTTCAAGGACTTCATGGCGCGCGGGCGCGAGCGGCTGCAATATTTCGAACGGCCCTTCGTCTCATGGCGCAACGATGTTGCCTTGTTCATGGGCCCGCGGCTGGCAGGCTACAACGCCATAGATGTGGAGGATTTGAGCGCAGTCGAGGTGCGCTCCCGGCAACTGACCGTCGGCCATGTGGAAATCTACAAGGCCCGCGCGCCGGGATTCGAGAATGCCTTCCTGATGCTCGGCGCGCCGCAAATCGGCGTCCGTCACAGCCGCCGCCTGTTGGGTATGGAGAAAGTGGTGCGGGCAGACTGGGACGCAGGCGAAATCCGGGACAGTGAAGTCGGTGTTTCCACGTCATTGGCGCCGAAATTCCCAAATATCTCTGTACCCTATGGCGCCCTGGTGCCGGCGGGTATTGACGGTGTGCTGGGAGCGGGCCGGCACGTGGCTTGTGACACAAATTCCCATTCGTTCCTGCGCGAGGTGCCGCAATGCTGGCTGACTGGCCACGCCGCCGGCATAGCGGCGGCGCTGTCGGCGGATGCGGGCATCCTGCCCCGCCAAATGAATCCCCGCCTGATCCAGCAGGAATTGCTGCGCCAGGGTGCCTATCTCTCCCCGGCGACCGTTTTGGCGGCAGGCACGGCGACAAAGGCAGCGGAATAGCTCATGGACCGGATGACGGTCTTCACCGCGTGGCGCATCCGCACCATGGATCCAGGCCGTCCCGTAGCCACGGCCATAGCCGTGGCCGATGGCCGAATTGTCTCGGTCGGCAGTCTGGAAAGCATGCAGCCGTGGTTGCGCCGTGTTCCCCATGACATTGATGACAGCTTCAAGGACAAGGTCCTGATGCCGGGCTTCATTGATCCGCATACTCATCTGCGCCTGTCGGGGACCTACATGGGCCTGCACTATGTGGGGCCGATCCCGTCTCACACGGACGAAGGACCGCAGGCCGGCCTGCCGGACCGGCAGGATGTCATAGCCCGCCTGACAGAGCTGGTCGATGCGGCCAACGATCCCAATCGCCCGATCATTGCCTGGGGTTATGATCCGGGCATGCAGGGCGGTCATTTGGACCGGGATATACTGGATGCCATATCCGACGAGGTGCCGTTGTGGGTAATGTGTTATGCGCCGCATATTGTCTATACGAACTCGCCCATGCTGGACCGGACCGACGTTTCGGAAGAGACCACGGCACATGGCATAGGGCGCTATCCCGATGGCCGCCTAAACGGCTGGTTTATCGAAACCGGCGCGGTTGGTATCGCCTCCAGGCCGGTGCGCGACGAACTATACCGCCCTGGCTTTGGCCTTGCCGCCCTGCGGCGTCAGGCCACTGTCGCCATTAACAATGGCATCACCACCGTCGCCGACCTGGGCTGGGGCTTGGAATCGTTTGAGCAGGAATGGGATGACCATTACGAGGCCGTGAACGACCCCGGCTTTCCATTGCGCATGTTGATGATCCCGTTCGATGCTCGTCTGGTCGCCAAGTTTGGCGAAGAGCGTTTCGATTACCTTGACCAGATGCGTGGGAAATCAACGGGCAAACTGTCAGTGCATGGGGTGAAGTTCATCAATGACGGCTCCTACCCTTCCATGACTCTACAGCTGAACTATCCCGGTTATCTAGATGGCGAACAGGGCCTGACCGGCGAGACACCGTGGGAGGACATGGTTGATCGGATGCTGCCATACTGGCAATCCGGAATTCAGATCCATTCCCATGCCAATGGCGATGCCACCGTCGACATGACCCTGAGCACCCTGGCCGAGCTGCAACAGCGGCACCCGCGCTTTGACCACCGCTTCACCGTGGAGCATTATTGTATCTCCACCGTGGCTCAAGGCCGGCGGCTGGCGGCCCTGGGCGGATTGGCCAGTGTCAATCCTTACTTTGTTCACTACCGCTCGCTAATTCATGCCGATAGCGGCTTTGGCCCGGACCGCGCGGAGACGACGGCGCGCCTGGGCACCCTGGCCGAGGCCGGCGTGACCTTTGCCCTGCATTCCGATTACAATCTGGTGGTCGGGCCCATGGCGCCGCTGATCGCGGCCTGGGTGGCAGTCAACCGGATCGCTGGCGACGAGGCGACGGTAATGGCGCCGGGCGAGCGGATCTCGGTCGACCGGGCCCTGCGCGCGATTACCGTCGATGCCGCCTTCGTGCTACGTCGAGACCATGAAATCGGCAGTCTGGAGGTCGGAAAGCTGGCTGATCTAGCGATCCTTGGCGCCGACCCTTACGAGGTTGAGCCGATAGACCTACGCAATGTGCCGGTGTTAGGGACCATCGTCGGCGGCGCTGTTCATATGGCCAATGACTAAATCTGCCGATCCGCGCCGCCTGCTGACGGAATGGGATTTTCTGCTCTCGTCCCTGCAAGGATCGGTTACGGCGCAAGCGGGCGCAAAACGCACATCGGTGACAATCCTGGCCGGCTTCCTTGGCTCCGGCAAGACTACCATGCTGCGGCATTTGTTACAGGGTAGCCATGGCCTGAAACTGGCGGCGGTAGTCAACGATATTGGCGCGGTGAACATAGATGCCGCCCTAATCGCCAATGCCGGAGGCGATGTCATCGAGCTGACGAATGGTTGTAGCTGTTGTTCCCTGGGCCCCGAGCTTGGCCACTCCATCAACGAACTTAGCCGGCGGGCAGAGCCGCTAGACGGCATCCTGGTGGAGGCCAGCGGCATCGCCGACCCCGCGGCCATGGGCGCGGTGGTGACCGCCAACGCCAACACCCGCCTTGACGGTATCATCACAGTGCTTGATGCAAGCGCCCTTGATAGTTGGCTTGATAACCCCGCGGCGGCACCGTTGTTTAAAAGGCAGCTGGATGCGGCGCATTTGCTGGTGCTGAACAAAACTGACCTGATCGATGACGAAGCAGAGGTGGCGGCAACCGCGCACCTGGCCCAACTGGCCCCTGGCCGCACGGTGATCGCGACCGAACAGGGCCGGTTGCAAGCGGACCTGGCGCTTGGCGCGGCCCTGCGCGGCGCGCGGCCCGAGCCGGCGCATCTGCATCACGAAGCGGCGCGCTTCGCCACGCGAACCATAATGCCAGACGGACCTGTTGACCGGCAACAACTAGCGGCATTCCTGGCCAGCCCGCCAGAGGGTCTGCTGCGGGTCAAGGGCTTTGTCGAAGTCCAAGATACACCAGGCCGCCTGCAAACGGTGCAAGCCGTTGGCCGAACATGGAGTATTGAACCGCAGGCCAACACCGGCGCGGTCAAGCTAGAAGAAGGCAGCCTGGTTCTGATCGGCCTTGCGGAACAGCTACAGCTTTGGGACCAAGCAGCTTTTACAGCGTTGCCAGGAATTTTCCATACGCCCGGTTGACGGCGCCGGGAATGCGCCTGGCCATGTAGTTAGAGCCTTCGAGAAAGTCGTTGTCGCCATCACCAATGATCGCCAAGGTCGGCAGCTCTTTAACCGCTATACCATTGAAGAAGAACGAATCGCCCCTAAGGACGGACAAGGTCAAAAGCATGCCCCACTCGAGCGGGCTCATTGCTTTGTTGATCTGCGTTTGCGTCGACATCAGCTTTCCTTCCAATGCGATGAAACACCGATCCGGCCCGCCTTGCGCTCCGTTTCTTGCACTCGAACTATTTTGGAAGATACTCCCGCGCAGCATCGGTTAGGCTGTGCCAGGCGTAATCAGCAAAGCTGCGGGCCACATGGATGCGGTAGCCGCCGTCGGTCTGGGGCACCAGCAGCACACTGCAACCGGCCAAGATGCTGCGGGCACAACGGCCGGGCACAAGGTCCGGGCTTTCCAGGTCCAGGGGACAAAGTTTTGCCAAGACATCGCGGCAGCGGTTGCCTGAAAGGGCGATGATTTGCTGGCCATCGCCATTTTCCAACATGGCGTGCCGGGTCCCGGCGAGTGCCTGGGTCAAGCTTTCGGACGCTGCCAGACCAAGCAGCAGCCATTCATTGGGGCCAAGCCAATAGGCCGTGACTGCACCGCCATCCGCGGCCTGGTTCGGCGACAGGGGCAGGTCAAAGCCAAGGCCGGCGCGAAATCCTTCCAAAAATCCCACATCATCGCTCTCGCCACGCAGGATAAACGATGACTGATAGGGCTGGGCATGCAGCATAACAGCGGCGTCTTCAGGCCGCGTCTGCACGGCGGCCAGAGCCAGATGATCCAGTGGTTCGTGGCGTGGTTCGTTCATTTGGCGCGCGCTCCCACATCGACAAAACGCGGCGCCGTCACCTTCGCCATCACCGCACGACCGTCATAAGCGACATGGATGGTTTCACCATGGCGCTCATGGCCGCCCCGCAACAGGGCAAGGGCGAAGCTACGGCCCAGGTTGGGACTGTGATAGCTGGAAGTTACATGGCCAATCCCCACCTGCGGCGGCGCCGGGCTGGCACCTGCGATAAGCTGCGCACCTTCAGGCACCCGCAGATCGGGATCGTCGGTCAGCAGGCCGACCAGTTGCAGGCGGTCGCCGCGCGATGTGTCAGCGCGGGAAAGCGAACGCTTGCCAAGAAAGTCTTTCTTGCCACTGACCATGCGGCCCAGGCCCAGATCATGCGGCGTCACGGTACCGTCGGTCTCCTGGCCCACGATAATGAAGCCGACCTCGGCGCGCAGCACATGCATGGCCTCTGTGCCATAGGGCGTGATTGCGTATTTCTCCCCGGCAGCCATGATGGCTTGCCAAAGAGCCGGTCCATGGCCTGCGGGCACGTTGATTTCAAATGACAATTCGCCGGTAAAGCCGATGCGGAAAATGCGTGTTTCGAAGCCAGCCACCTTTGCCGCCTGCCAGGTCATGGCCGGGAAGGCATCCGGTGATAGATCCAGTTTGGGGCAGAGTTCCATCAAAAGCTTGCGCGCGTTGGGGCCGCACAACGAGGCGACCGCCCATTGTTCCGTGCATGAGGTGCAATAAACCGCCAGCTCCGGCCACTCGGTCTGCAGCCAGTTTTCCAGCCAATCCAGTACTCGCGCTGCATTGCCGGTGGTGGTGGTCACATGGAAATGATTGAGGCCAAGGCGGGAGGTCACCCCGTCATCGAAGACCATGCCGTCCTCGCCCAGCATCAGGCCATAGCGGCAGCCGCCCTCCGCCAGTCCCTTCCAGCCGTTGGTATAGATGCGGTTGAGAAATTCAGCCGCGTCCGGGCCCTGGATATCAATCTTGCCCAGGGTCGAGGCATCCATCAGGCCCAGGGAGGTCCGCGCGGCCAGAACCTCGCGGTCAACTGCCGCCGCCATGGTTTCGCCAACCCCATTTCCGCCAAAGTTGGGATAATAATACGGTCGCAACCACTGGCCCACCGGCTCGAACGCCGCGCCATTGGCCTGATGCCAGGAATGCATCGGCGTGCGGCGCACTGGGTCCAGCAACCCACCGACCCGCCGCCCGGCCAGGGCGCCAAGGGTAACCGGGGCGAAAGGTGGCCTGAAAGTGGTGTGGCCAACCTGAGGAATATCAACGGCCAAGGCCTCGGCGACAATACCCAAGGCGTTGATATTCGAGGTCCGGCCCTGGTCCGTGCCCATGCCAGCGGTGGTATAGCGCTTCACATGCTCGATGGAGCGATAGCCTTCCCGCGCTGCTAGGCGGAGATCTGCGGCGGTTACGTCGGATTGAAAATCAACAAAAGCCTTACCCCGTCCGCCGCCCGGAATGGACCAGATCGGCAAAGGTGCCGTCAGGTCGGGTCCGGCATCGGCCACCGGCATGCGCGGATCCCGACCCAGGCGCCGCTTACCGGCCTGATTGGCGGCGAAGTTACCGGCATGGGCGCCCTGATCCAAACAATCTTGCAGCCCAAAGTCGCCATTGGCCGCACCTATCACGCGCACTGGCTGGACCGCGTCGCCAGGCAGGAAACAGCCCATGGCATCATTCCATTGCAGCTTGGCGCCGGATTGGGAAAACAGGTGCAGGCAGGGCGTCCAGCCTCCGGAATAACAAAACAGATCACATTCAATGCGCCGGCTCATGCCTCGAACAATGCCGTCTCCAGCCTCGTTCAGTTTGCCTATCCGTACCGCCGTGACAGCGTTGCGCCCTTCGACCGCGACAACGGCCCTCTCCGCCAGCACTTCGATGCCCTGTTCATCCAGGCGTGAGAGCCAACCCAGGGGCGCGGCTGGGCGCAGCTCCACCACCGCCGCAATTTCCACGCCGGCAAGGGCCAGGTCCAGGGCGGCTGGATAGGCGCTGTCGTTGTTGGTGAATAAGACAGCGCAGCGGCCGGGCCGCACGCCATAACGGTTGGCATAGGTCTGCGCCGCTGCGGCTCCCATGACGCCGGGGCGGTCATTGTTACTTAGAACCAGCGGCCGTTCCAAGGCACCGGTAGCCAGGACCACGTTTTCGGCACGGACCTGCCATAGCCGCTGGCGAGGCTGGTCAGGCTCCGGCTGCGCCAAATGATCCGCCACCCGCTCCAGCATGACCAGGGCATTGTGATCGTAATAACCGGTTACAGTGGTCCGGGGCAGCAAACGCACGTTGTCAGCCTCTCCCAGCTCCGCCGCGACCCCGGCCACCCAGTCCATGCCAGACCCGCCATCTATGCGTTGACTATTGCCCAGCAAGGCACCGCCGAATTCGGCCCCTTCATCGGCCAGGATAACACGGGCCCCGGTACGCCCGGCCCACCGGGCCGCCGCCAGACCCGCCGGCCCAGCCCCCACCACCAAAACATCGCAATGGGCATATTGCTTGTCGTAATGGTCGGGGTCGGGTCTCTCCGCTGCCCGGCCCAGACCCGCCATGCGCCGGATCACGGCTTCATAGGCGGGCCACAGGCTGGCCGGCCACATGAAGGTCTTGTAATAGAACCCGGCCGGAAATAGCGGCGACAGGCGATCGTTCAAGGCAGCTAGATCAAACTTCAGAGAGGGCCAGCGGTTCTGGCTTTCCGCCACCAGACCATCATAAAGAAGAATATCCGTTGCGCGCACATTGGGTTCGGCCCGATCGCCCCGGCGCAGACATACCAGGCCATTGGGTTCCTCGCCCCCCGCCGCCATCAGGCCGCGCGGGCGGTGATACTTGAAGCTGCGGCCAACCACGCGCACGCCGTTGGCCAGCAGGGCCGAGGCCAGGGTATCGCCAGAATAGCCATGCATTGTTTGGCCATCGAACTGAAATGCCAGACGTTGCGCCCGGTCGATGCGGCCGCCCTGTGCGGTGCGCCCGCTCATGGCGTCACCTTCGGTTTATCGTCGCCAACCCGGTAGACGGCCAGGATTTCGTTGCTAACCGTACTGCGCGCCACGTTGAACCATTGGCCGCAGCCATGGGAATGTCGCCAGCGTTCGAAATACACACCCTTATCGTTGCGCCGCATGAAGACGTAATCGCCCCAGGCGGCATCATCCAAATCTTCGGAATTCAGGGGCCGGACAATATGACCTTCACCGCCGCAGGAGAATTCCTCCTCGGATCGGGGGCCGCACCATGGGCATTCAATTAACAGCATCAGTGCGCCACCGCTGCCGCGCCATGCTCGGCCACCAAAGCGCCGCTATGGAAACGCTCCAGAGCAAAAGGCGCATTGATCGGATGTGCCTCACCTTTGGCCAGAGTATGGGCGAACAAATGGCCAGATCCCGGTGTTGCCTTGAAACCGCCGGTACCCCAGCCACAATTGAAAAACAGGCCTTCAACGGATGTGGCCGAAATAATTGGGCTGGCATCCGGGCAGATGTCCACGATTCCAGCCCATTGCCGCATCATCTTCAGGCGCGAGGTGATGGGATATAGCTCCACCACCGCCCTGATCGTTTCCTCGATCACCGGCAGGCTGCCGCGTTGAGCATAGGAATTATAAGGATCGATGCCGGCGCCAATAACCAGCTCGCCCTTGTCCGATTGGGACATATAGGCATGCACCTTGTTGGACATAATCACCGTCGGCATCACTGGCTTTATCGGTTCGGAGACCAGGGCTTGCAGGGGATGGCTGTCGATGGGCAGGCGGATGCCGGCCATGGCGGCCAGCACGGAAGAATGCCCCGCCGCCACGACGCCAATTTTCGGCGTGCGGATCTCGCCTTGATTGGTGCGCACGCCCTCGACCCGGCCCTCGCGGATAATAAGGTCCGTGACCTCACAATTCTGAATTATATGCACGCCCAGGCGGTCGGCGCCCCTGGCATAGCCCCAGGCCACAGCGTCATGGCGGGCGGTGCCAGCGCGGCGCTGCAAGGTTCCGCCCAGAACGGGATAACGCGTATCGGGGTCGAGATTAAGGATCGGGCACAACTCCCCCAGCTGCGTAGGCGTGACCCATTCCGCATCGACACCAGCCAGTTGATTGGCATAGATGCGGCGGCGCAATTCGCGGACCTCACCCTCGTCATGGGCTAGATTGATCACACCACGTTGCGAGAACATGACGTTGAAGTTCAGCTCCTGGCTCAGACCCTCCCACAGTTTTAGGGCATGATCATAGATCGCGGCACTTTCGGGATTGAGATAGTTGGAGCGGACAATGGTTGTGTTACGCCCCGTGTTGCCGCCGCCAATCCAGCCCTTTTCCAGCACCGCGATATTCCGCATACCGTGCAACTTGGCCAGATAATAGGCCGTGGCCAGGCCATGGCCGCCGCCGCCGACAATGACGGCATCATAGGATGGGCGCGGCTGCGGGCTGCGCCAAGCCTGGGGCCAGTTGCGGTGGCGCTGCAATGCATTGCGCGCAAGGGCGAAGATCGAATAGTTTGCCATGTCCTTGGTATATTTTTCAAAACCAAAACGGGGCATCATATAGAGCTTTCGAGAGGCCTGCCATGACTAACGATCCGATTTATCTGCAGAAAAACGGCGAGATGGCCGAGATTGTTTTAAACCGACCTGAGAAGCTAAACGCCCTGAACGCCGAGGTCTGGAAGGGCATTATCGATCTGTTCAGCCAGGCCGGCGCCGATGCGGCGATCAAGGTGGTGATCCTGCGTTCGTCGGCGCCGCGCGCTTTTGCCGCCGGGGCGGATATTTCGGAATTTCCCATCGTGCATGCCACGGCGGAAAGTGCCGGCGCCTATCATGACAAGATCCGCCATGCCTATGACGCCATCCATGCCCTGAACAAGCCGACCATCGCCATGATTCGCGGCGTCTGTTTCGGTGGCGGCTGCGCCATCGCCTTGAACTGCGACCTGCGTTACATCGATCCCACGGCGCATTTCTGCATTCCGCCGGCACGTCTGGGCATTGCGTACAGCCTGCTGGAAACCAAGCGTCTGTCAGACCTGGTCGGGCCGTCCAGAGCCAAGGAAATGTTGATGGGCGCCAAGGTAATAGAAGCCCAGGAGGCGGTCGATATCGGCCTGGCCACCCGCCTGTTCGAAGCCGATCAACTGGAAACCGGCACCCACGAGTTTGCCCAGAACCTATGCGGTCTGTCGCAATTCACCATCCGGGCCGTGAAGACCATGGTCGAGGAAATCAGCGAAGGCGCGGTGGACGAAACCGAAACCTCCAAACGCCTGCGCGGTGAAGGCTTCCAAGGCGCCGACTATATTGAGGGCCGGGATGCCTTCCTTGAAAAGCGTAAGGCGAAGTTCACCTATTCATAGCCGGGCGGAGCCTGAAACCCAACAATCTCGTTCGAGACCAAGCGGCAGAATTCAATCCCCGTCTTGTCCTCACCCTCCGCCGCGACCGCCTGCAGACCCAGGGGTAGTCCCTCGGGACTCAATCCGGCGGGGGAGACGGTGGAGGGCAGGAAAACCATGTTAGGGTAACCCGCCCAAAACATCTGATCCACGCCGCGCTGTTGTTTGCCGTTCACGGTGATCATACGGTCGTGGCGCTCGCCGGCATGGTCATGGGGCCAGGCGGCTGATGTGGCGGCGGGGCAGAGTAGTATATCCCATTCCTGGAAGAATTTCGTCCAGGCATGGCGCATGAAGGCGCGCTCGTTATCCAGAGTAAGCCATTCCCGGTGTGGCAGCAGGACGCCGCGCGCCATGCGGGCAAGATAGCTGTCTCGATCAGTGTTCGGATCGGCAGCCACCGTCTCGAAATAGGCCAATTGCTCCGATATGGCACTGCGGGATGTCGCGGCACGCAGTAGAAGAATGTAAATTTCAAAGGCCCGCGCGGTATCAATATCGGGCCGCGCCCTGTCACTGACCGTGGCGCCAGCCTTGGCCAAGGCATCGGCGACGGCTTGCAGACGGTCCTGGTAGGACTGTTCCACCTCCGCCGCCGGATCGCTTAGCATCACCGCCACCTTGAAATCCTTCAGGGCGGTCTTGCGCGGCGCCGGCATGTTCAGTTGCCAGGCCGTTGATGTTATCTGGTTCGGCCCGGCCACGATGTCGAGTGACAAGGCCAGATCCTCGGCACTGCGCGCCAAGGGGCCGACAACGGCGATATCCGCCTGGTTGAAAAACCCCGGCAAGGCCTGGCCGTCGCTGGGCACGATGCCATAGGTTGGTTTATGCCCAAAGATCCCGCAATAATGCGCCGGATTGCGGATGGAAGCGCCGATGTCGCTGCCCGCATCCAAACCGGTCAGACCTGCCGCCAAGGCCGCGGCCGAACCGCCTGACGAGCCGCCTGGTGTCATGCCCAGATCCCAGGGATTGTTGGTTGTGCCGTAAATTTCGTTGAAGGATTGCCAGTCCGCTAGATTGATCGGCACGTTGGTCTTGCCAAAAATGTTGGCGCCGGCGCCCAGCAATCGGTCTACGTACAAGGCATTACTATCTGCCATATTGTCCTTGTGGTCCGGCCGCCCCCAGGTCGTGGGACCACCGGCAATATTGAACGATTCCTTTATGGTCATGGGCAGGCCATGCAGCGGCCCCCAATTCTTACCCTTTGCCAAGGCCTCGTCTGCCGCCTTTGCTCGCGCTCTGGCGCCCTCCACATCCATCCAGATGATGGCGTTCAGCCGCGGATTATATGTTTCGACCCGGTCCAGGAAATAGTCCAGCAACTCAACGGCGCTGATTTCATGGCTCTTGATCTTGGCCACCAATTCAATGGCGGTGGCAAAATGCAGCTCAAACATTGGCAAATTACCCTAACCCGATCGTACCCACAAAAATATAGAGTCTTATCCATTGCTTTAAAGGCGAATTTTTTCGTTAAAATCTTTTAGAATTTAGTTAGAAGTTGAGGGGTGAAATTTGTATTCGACTAACCTCTTGTTTCTACACGATTTGTCGTAATGTGAAAACCAAGTGTTTGAACTTGCAAGTATAGAGGTTCGCCTCTCTCGTGTCTCTCTATCTTGTCTCTTGATACCGCAGTATCGAAGCTTTCTCTTGTGCTGTGGGCGGTCTCTAGTCTTTCTCTAGCTTCGTTGCTAAAACCTTCTCTACCGTCACGTTGCCATCATCAAATCCAACTCTATATCCAACCAGTTCCCATCCTTCGTTCTCAAGCGTTCCGTGATCGAACCCATGATCGCTTAACTGCAGCTCACACTCGTCATAGGTTTCCGGATCAACGGTAGGATAGTCTTCACCAGCACGTCTTTGGTTTACAAAAATATCTACATTTTCCCATAAATCCTGGCCCTCAATCGCCTCAACGTTTTCTCCTAGAATCTCAAAGGGGTGCTTCTCATTTATCTTCAAGGTGAATGACGAAGGCACAGAGTCAGTATAAATTCCTCTAACCAACACTTCCGCTGATCTAAACCATTCCTTTACCTCTCCATAGACATTCTTTTCGTCATGTGCCCACTTATGGAGGGTGTAGAATCCATACTTGGTGTCAGGGGTGAGTTTAAATAGTGGTTTCTCTGTATCTGTCATATCCTATAAACCCTTTAAAACTGCCGTGTATCGTTGCTCTAAAACTAGCTCATATAATTGGCTCTATTTTTTGATCTATTTTCTAATTTTAAATAGAGCCAATTATAAGGGTTCATCGTCATGCATGCTCAACCAACTTTTCTAGCGCCGGGTCTACTACACAGTCACTGAAATCGTGATCAATCTCGACTGCGAGATGCTCCAGGGCTGCCTCTGGCATGTTGGATTACATCAACCTCGTGAACCCTCTTGACGGCGTACGGCTTTTCACCAAATCCTCAATCGTCTTCTTAATGCCCGCGTTTTTGTGTGGAGACCCTATAGTAGCCCGCATATTTCTTACTCATGACCTCGCCCCGTATAATGTCGACTAAGGTTCATATTTTACAGCCTCCATCTAACTTTCTGAATAGCCGCACCCGACAGCAGGACTTTAGCCTCGCGCAACTTGTTGTCTAGCGACCAGAAACGGCGATGGGGAACCTTGTTTAAGTGTGAAGGAGGGAAAATCCGTTCTGCGCGGGCTACTCGGCTCGCGATTCCCGCAGTCGGCCCCGAAGGACGTGGGTGGCATCCATATCCACCATTACCTCTCCGGGTAGAACACCCGTGCTCATGATGACCACCCCGTATGCCTCGGCAGCATGGGCGACGCTGACCTTCCCCTCGATCACATCCCAGCGGACTCGCTCTACATCCCGGACCAAAGGATCACCGTAACCACCAGCTCCCGCCATAGCATGGTGAAACAACGCTCCTTGTGCTAGCCGGACGGGCTCGGTAAGTAATACTGGCAACATTGTCTCCGCCCCGGAAGTCGTCCGCACGATGTTGACGGAGCCCGTACCGGCATGTCCACCATCCAAGCCGTGTGGTGGGAAATCGCGTTTATCTGAACGCACGTTGAGCTCCGCTTCAGCAGCTAAAATCCGATACTCCCGAACGAGCGACAGCCCGCCTCGGTACTCCCCTGGACCGCCCGTATCCTCAGCAATGGCGTAGCGCTCAATGCGAATAGGGTACTCAGCTTCGATCATCTCCACGGGGACATTCGACTGATTAGCCCCGATATGTGCAATGCCCTCCTGCCCATCATGGTCAAAAGTAGCGCCGAAATTGCCCATGAACGTCTCACAGAAGATGAAAGGCTTACCATCCCGCCACCCGCTTATCGTGGGCAGTGTAGACCCACCGCTGTTATCCGCTGCCACTCGCTCAGGAACTGCCTTAGCAAGTGCCCCAAACATGCAATCAATGGTCCGATAACCAGTGATTCCCCGTGCGCCGCATGCCGCCGGCATCACCGGGTTGACTACCGAGCCTTCGGGCGCAGTGACCGTAATCGCCCGGGTGTAGCCGTGACAGTTTGGAACTTCCTCGGGCATGATCGAGCGCAGCGCGGCATACACCGATGCCTTCGTGAACGGGAGTGGTGCATTGATCCCGCCTTGTACCTGAGGCGAAGACCCGGTGAAATCGGCTGTGACGTGATCGCCCTCCACCGTAAGTGCAAGTTCGAATACCACCGGTTCCGGATTGGCGCCAAGACCATCAATATGGTCGGTGAATCGATAGGTGCCATCCGACACCTCGGCAAACTCCGCGCGAGCTAGCCGTTCCGCATAGTCGTGCAGGTGACCATAGTATTCCATGACGATGTCCCGGCCGTAGCGACCGATAAGCTCGAGCAGTTCACGTTCGCCCGTGGCACAAGCCGCGATCTGCGATTGGAGGTCGCCAAGCACCTTGTCAGGGAGACGCACGTTCGACGCCACAAGTTCCTTTATCGCGAGAACCGGATGCCCAGCGTCGACGAATTTCAGAAATGGGATCCGCAACCCTTCCTGATAGATTTCGGTCGCCCCCAGAGCATTACTGCCAGCGACGATCCCGCCTACGTCACAGTGATGCGCCACGGTGCACGACCACCCAGCAATCATCGTATTGTGAAAAATCGGCTTTGTAATATAGATGTCGGGGAGATGTTGCCCATTGGCAATATAAGGGTCGTTGAAGATGAACACGTCATCAGGCTCGATGTCACCCTCGAACCGGCGCATCAGCCCGCTCATTGCATCAAAGAAGCTTCCGAGGTGCATAGGCGTGGTCAGCCCTTGCGCTAAAGTCTGACCACGCTCATCGAGCAGCGCCGTCGAAAAGTCCATCGAGTCCCGGATGATGCCCGAGTAAGCGCTTCGCATGAGATTAAGCGCCATGTCGTCGGCAATGGTGTCGAAGGAGTTCTTTAAAACTTCCAGCAAGAAAGGATCGACATTCGATTTCGTGCTCATGGCTAACTCAGGCGAATGATGATGTTGGCAAACTCATCGATTATCGCGCTTGCGTTCGGCGGTACAACTGTGGTGCCTTCGTACTCCTCGATGATTATCGGGCCGCGATGTTCCCGATCGCCCATCGACTCACGGGAGAACACCTTGGTAGTTAAGGTGCCGAACTCCGACCCAAAATAGGCCATTCGCTCCGAGGGCGGAGGTTCCATCCCCCCATCCAAGACATTCGCCGCTAGAGTAATTGAACCCCGGCGCACGCCTCCGATAGTGCGGAGATTAACGACCTCAATACCGTATTGACCCTCGAAACAATGACCGTATCGGCGTTCATGCTCTTTATCGAATCGCGTCGTAAGTGTTTCGATCTTCTCAGCGCTACCGCCTGCATTGGGATACGGGATCGTTATCTCGAACGCTTGCCCCTGATAACGTAGATCGGCAAAACGCTGAACGTCAATCTCGTCGGGCGGATGCTCGAGCCGATTGGTCAATGTCTCTACCAGAGCATCGAAGGTAGGCTCGGGGTCCCAATATGCTAATGAATCAAGTGGCCGAAGGCAGGCCCGAGCTTCATTCAACTCAAGTTCCGAGCAAAGTAGGCCGAGCGCACTAAACACACCGGCGGCCGGCGGTACAATCACTTCGGTGATGCGAAGCTCGCGCGCTAACGTCACCGCGTGCACGCCACCGCTTCCACCGAAAGCTAGCATCCCAAAATCTCGGGTGTCACGACCTCGGTGGGTGGTGACCGCCTTTACCGCACGTACCATGTTCATGTTCGCCACCTGATGAATTCCGTATGCGGTCTCCATCACTCCTCGATCCAACGCATTCGCAACCTGGGTTTCCAGCGCCAAATATGCCTTTTCCCAATCGATCGGAACGCTACCTCCAGCAAGCGCTTCCGGATTGAGGTAGCCGAGTACGACATTCGCGTCGGTCACGGTCGGTGCCGTCCCCCCAAGGCTATAGCACGCGGGCCCAGGGTGGGCTCCTGCGCTGTCCGGGCCTACTTTGATGGCACCACCTTTATCCACCCTGACCATGCTTCCGCCGCCAGCCCCGACCTCGGAGATGTCGATGACCGGCAATTTCAACGCATAGCCAGCGCCGGCCATCAGTGCGCTGCTCGTCGACATAGCGGCTCCCACCTCGTATTCCTCGGAACTCGTTAGTTCGCCGCCCTCGATCACTGACGCCTTAGCGGTAGTCCCACCCATATCAAAGGTGATGATGTTGGCGTAGCCTTGCGACCGCCCGATATGGCGCGCACCAATTACACCCGCAGCGGGCCCGCATTCGATGATCTGGGCCGGTTTATCCAATACCGCCTTAGCAGACAATACCCCGCCACTCGATTGCATGATGAGTACGCGCGCCCGGATTCCCACTTGCGTCAGCTGCTCGATGAGTGAGCTGACGTAGTCCTTGACCGGTGGTCCGACGTAGGCGTTGATCACCGTGGTGCTGGTCCGTTCGTACTCCCGTATCTGAGGCAGCACCTCTAGGGATACACTGATGAACTTGTCTGGAAATCGGGTGCGGAGCGCTGTAGCTATGAGCTGCTCGTGGCTTGGGTTGGTATAAGAGTTAATTAGGCATACCGCGACCGCTTCTACTCCAGCAGACTCGATGATGTCGATTGCGGCCTCAAGACTGGTCATATCCAGAGCCACAATTATCTTGCCATCGTGGGCGACCCGCTCCTTGACCTCGAGGCGAAGGTGGCGAGGCGCGAGCGGCGGGGGCTTTTGCCAACGCGGATCGTACAGCCGAGGAGTGCGGACTCGACGCAGTTCCAGTACGTCCCGGAAACCTTCAGTGGTAATAAGCGCCGTCGACGCTCCCTTGTGCTCGACGATCGCATTCGTCGCAACCGTGCAGCCATGAAGCACTTCGCTGACCTCGCCCGGTGTGACGCCCTCTCTCGAGAGAAGCCTTAGCGTGCCCTCAACGACCGCGTCCGCATAGTTGTCAGGCGTCGAGAGAAGTTTCTCCGTTGCCGTTGAGCCGTCCGAACGGCTCAGGGCGATGTCCGTAAACGTGCCCCCTATGTCGGCGGCGAGCCGTAGCGCGCGAAATTGCGAACTATCCATCTGTTCCTGCGATCTTTTTTCTAGGTACTTATTCTAACTCAATCGTGTCCTGTCTAATTACCCTTTAGAATCAATGGGTTAGAAAACCTATGTAGTGTTTTTGAAGTTGGGAGGGAAGGGCAATAGAAGGGCGATTATCCTATCCTCTTGATTCTAAATCGGAATTCTAACTCTTGATATTGTAGTTTCATCTTTCTATCAGTTCCAACGTCTTTGCTGACACCTCTGCATCGTTGCAATAAGCCCTAATGACGCCTTTAAATTCTTAAACATATCCATCACCCTTCTTTATCGTCGGGTATTTCATATCCAAGAAATCGTTGATGTCTTTCTCAGCAATCTTAGCTTCCCTCATCTTCTTCCTTATTCGAGACCGCTGACCGTGACGTTTCTCTTGCTCAGTATTTTGTCGACTTGTTTCCAAATGGCACTTTTTGCAACGCCTCATGTGCCCATCTTTGCTCGATTGCAGATGGTAAAAATCGTCAAGTTTCTTTAACTCCCCACACTTCGGGCACCGTTTCTGGAAGGGAAGCTGTGTCTCTGTTGACATGATCCCAACATGCTAACCGTTGGATCGACGTATTGCACCCCCCAACGGTTTCCCTAGAGGTCTTCTTGATCCTGATTTGGGTTTCTTCCAAACGGTTCTCTCCGAAATTTTTCTGGAAAATTTTTTTCATTAAAAAAAGGAGGCAATCCCGGTGCCTCCCTCTCTATCTGAACCGCCATTATATTTAATCGAAAATCCGGATCTAACTGCACCCACCGATTTATCTATCAGTCATTTCTTATACAGGTTCCTGCTCGGTTCCAATCCGTGAAAGAAGCCTTGTCTTTATCGATCCCCTAGTGTGTAACTCTTTTATAGAGGAAAAGTGCAGTCAATACAGCAAACACTATGGTTCCGCCAATGAGGTGCCCAGCTTGGGTGACTGTCATTGTTCCAAGTGTGATGCACATAACGGCAAAACACACAATGCATCCGGTGAGAACTGACTGCTGTGACTTTGTATCCTCTACTCTTCCTGCAAAAAAGATAATAGAGGCTATTGCGAAGAGTAGTGAAGCGATGAGATGCCGGATTGTGACTGCTACATCAAATGCGTCACCCTTAGCGTAAGGAAATTCATTTTCAGTGATACCTGCAGGATCAATGTGCATCCTTAAGCTAAGCAACGTTAGCACAACCGCACAACCGGTTAATGTTCTTTTGTAAGACAATATATTCTTCATAGTCTGTATCTCCGTGGTGTTAACTATTCAAAATTGTATCTATACGCAACGCTCCGCTATACCTGTATCTAGTTGTGTTCTCTTTAAGGAATAGGTGTCTGCTTCCTCTCAAAGAGGGTCGCATCCCTCTTCTCATTGGAATAAACAATCCAAATTAGTAAAGATAACCTCCGTCACCCTCATCTTTTCTATCTGCGCCATTGTCCGTACAATCGGAAAAAGTAATACACGAAAATGAGTGAAAAAACGAAATCGCCTATAATAACAATGAATACAATAGAATTGGCGAGTCCCGACAGGTAAAGCTTAAGTAAGGCTATTGCAAAACCGACTTTACCGATTCCACCAACAATTACGATGCCGTAGTGTTTTAGAGGGTTGTAGGCAACAATTGCGTAACCTATAAAATATACAAGTGTTGTTCCCCAAGTACCTTGATAAATGGCATAAAATAGAGGGTCTGTTAATTCTCTGTCAAAAAAGCCGTTAAAAGTATAGGCGGTGTTGAAGTAACCGAAAAATGCACCTATTAAATTCCATAAAGATGCAGTTATAAAAAAAACTTTAAAAAACGTAAGTTCTTTGCTTTTCATGGCGGACACCTTCTCCGTTGTCGTACATCACACCCAGATTGTACTGGGCATCAACATTCCCCTGTTCTGCTATAGGTTTCCATTCACGCAGAACAGCTGTGAAATCACCCCGTTTGGCAGCATCTAAACCCTTCTGGAAATCAGCACTCCACCCCTCTCCCGCACTTCCCAGAAGGACAGCAATGGTCAGGCAGAGAATGGGCAGCAGTCTTCTCATATGACGATTATGGCAAGAAATGTGGGGGTTGGGGAGTCTGTGAGGGAAGTCACCGCAGGGGCTGTCCACTGCCTCCGCTCTAGCACCAGCCGATGAGGCTTGCTTTTCTATTAACCTAAAGAACCATCTCTCAATTCCGGCATCTCGTCCTGTTCTCTAGAAGGAATAGGCGTCTGCGCCCTCTCAATGAGGGTTGCTTCTCTGGTGGAGATCATTCTTCTCAAGCATCCTAGAATTTAGACCTAAGAATCCCCCTTAGATCTATTTTCTAAGTCTTTCCACGCAGTTTTCTGATCTTTTGGAAAATTAGTTTAAAGTTAGTTTGAAGTTCTAAAATTATGCTAACCCATTGATTTTAAAAGATATTGTGATCTCGAAATCATTCTAACTCGATGGTCCCTGGCGGCTTTGAAGTGACATCATAGACCACCCGGTTGATGCCGCGTACCTCGTTGATGATGCGGGTAGCGGTGCGGCCCAGGAATTCATGATCGAAGGGATAATAATCCGCCGTCATGCCGTCGGTAGAGGTCACCGCGCGCAGGGCGCAGATATAATCATAAGTGCGTTGATCGCCCATCACCCCAACGGTGCGCACGGGCAGGATGGCGGCGAAGGCCTGCCAGATGGCATCGTACAGACCGGCCTTGCGGATCTCATCCAGATAGATGGCATCGGCCCGGCGCAGGATGGCCAGTTTCTCTCCGCTGATCTCGCCGGGACAGCGGATCGCCAGACCGGGGCCGGGAAACGGATGCCGTCCCACCAGGCTTTCGGGCAAACCAAGAGCGCGGCCCAGATCGCGGACCTCGTCCTTGAACAGTTCGCGCAGAGGCTCGACCAGATCCATGTTCATACGTTCGGGCAAGCCGCCCACATTATGATGCGACTTAATCGTTGCCGATGGCCCGCCCGATGGTGAAACGGATTCGATCACGTCCGGATACAGCGTGCCCTGAGCCAGGAAATCGGCACCGCCGATCCGGTTTGCCTCTTCCTCGAAGACATCAATGAAGGTGGCGCCAATGATTTTGCGCTTTTGCTCCGGATCGCTGACGCCATCGAGCTTTTCCAGGAACAGATCGGATGCATCCCGGTGCACCAGGGATAAATTATAGTGCTTCTTGAACAGGGAGACCACTTCCTCGGCCTCGCCCTCGCGCAGCAGACCATGATCGACAAAGACGCAAGTCAACTGTTTGCCGATGGCTTCGTGCAGCAGGATCGCCACGACGGCTGAATCCACCCCGCCCGAAAGGCCGCAAATGACTTTACCGTCACCCACCTGGGCCTTGACGCGGGCCTCAGCCTCGTGACGGAAGGTGGCCATGCTCCAACTACCCTTGCAGCCCGCTACGTTGTGGGTGAAGTTGCGTAACAATGCCGTGCCGTCAGGGGTATGGATAACCTCGGCGTGGAACTGTACGCCGTAAAAGCGGCGCGTATCGTCGGCGATAATGGCAAAGGGGCAATTGTCCGATGTGCCCACGACACGGAAGCCGGGCGGGATCTCCATCACCCGATCACCATGGCTCATCCAGACCTGATGCCGCTCGCCGGTTTGCCACAAGCCCTGGAACAAGTCGCAGTCATCGTTGATTTCAACAAATGCGCGGCCGAATTCCTGATGGTCCGAGGCTTCAACCCGGCCGCCCAGCTGCTCGCACATGGCCTGCTGGCCATAGCAAATGCCCAATATAGGAATGCCCATCTCGAACAGGCTTTGAGGTGCCCGCGGTGTATCGCTTTGTGTCGCCGAGGACGGCCCGCCCGAAAGGATAACTCCATTGGGCCGGGCGGCCGCCAAGGCCTCTTCGCCCTTGAAATAGGGTGCGATTTCGCAATAAACGCCGCTTTCACGCAGGCGGCGGGCGATCAGTTGCGTGACCTGACTGCCAAAATCGAGAATCAGGATGCGTTCGTCTGCTTGTTCTATCATGTGTCCGCTCATGGCGGCAGCTTTACGACGGGCCCCGGTCCCGGCGCAAGCGCTTTCACCTTGCCGCCATGAAGTGCCCTATTTTGGCCGGTAGACGGTGACGGTGGCTTTCAAATCGTCATGTTCCCCCGCTGCCAAAAAAGCAGATTCGATCCCGTGCCCCCGGATGCCCCTAGGTTTTGCCAGGTTGCCGGCCCGGTCATCAAGTTTCCTCACGCCGCTCCAGGATAGCGACAAAAAAGCCGTCGGTGCCATGCCTTGCCGGCGTCAAATGCAGATAGGGGGCGTCACTGGGACAATCGGTACCCAGAGTTTCATGCCAGACGCCGCCGATGGGCAGAACCTGGAATTCCGGCTGCTGCTTCAAAAAGCTTTCAATCTGGTCTTCATTTTCTTCCATCAGGATCGAACAGGTGGCATAGATCAAGCGCCCACCGGGTTTGACGAGAGGCGCTGCACGGCGCAGGATTTCACCCTGTGTGACGCCATATTCGGCTAGTTTCTCGGGCGTCAGGCGCCATTTGCTTTCCGGATTTCGCCGCCACGCGCCAGAGCCGCTGCACGGCACATCCAACAGCACCCGATCCGTTTTGCCTGCCAAGTTGGCCAGGGCGGTAATGGCGGCGGCATCGGCGAGGGCATGGACTTGAATATTCCGCGCCCCAGCCCGCCGCAAGCGCGCACGCAGTGGGCGCAGACGTTGCGGCGCGCTGTCGAAGGCAAAAATCTGCCCTTTGTTGTCCATTTGCGCAGCCAGGCCGAGGCTTTTTCCACCGGCGCCTGCGCAATAATCAATCACCTGCTGGCCCGGCCGCGCCGCGCACAACAGCGCCACCAGTTGCGAACCTTCATCTTGGATTTCGACCGCGCCGCTTTGATAGAGCGGATAGTTGATCATGGAGCGGCGGCTTTGCAGACGCAGGGCGGTCGGAGCAAGAGCACCTTGAGTGGTGGCGATATCATCCGCGGCCAGGGTATCGGCGGTCTTGGCGATATCGGACCGCAGCGTGTTGACACGCAGGTCTACCGACCCCCGGCCCTGCATGGCCGCCATTTCCACTATCAGTTCATCGCCGAACCGCCGCGTTAACGGATCGTGCAGCCATTCCGGATAATTGCCAGCAACCCAGGCCGGCGCTTCTCTACCGGCGGCTCGCGACAATTGCGCCAGGGCGGCCTGTTCATCGGCATCGAGATCCACCGGACAAAACTTGGCGGCATCGAACAGGGCCGCGACGTCATCCGCTTTTCGATCCTGATCCAGCATCAAATGGGCGAGAACCAGGCGGCGGCTGTCCGTGCCGCCGGCCCGCCAAGCGTATTCCCCTTGCCGGCGCAGGACATCATAGACGGTCTCCGTGACCGAGCGGCGGTCCTTTGAACCAGCATAACGGCGGGAGCGAAAATAGTTGCCAACCAAACGGTCAGCCGGAACAGTGGCGGCGCCGATTTGATCCAATAGCTCGATAGCCGCCTGTATGCGGGCGCCGGGGATCATAAAGAGCAGGCCCCTCTATGACTGATTGATGGGATAGTTCGGTGCTTCACGGGTCAGCGAGACGTCATGCACATGGCTTTCCCGGAAACCGGCCTGGGTGACCCGGACGAATTGGCACTTGGTGCGCATATCGTCCAAGCCCCCATTGCCCGTGTAGCCCATGGCGGCGCGCAAACCGCCAATCAACTGGTGAATGATATCGGACACCGGGCCCTTGTACGGCACCCGGCCTTCCACGCCCTCGGGCACCAGCTTGATGGCGTCGCGGATTTCCTCCTGAAAATAACGATCCGCCGAGCCCCGGGCCATGGCACCCAACGAGCCCATGCCGCGATAGGATTTATAGGAGCGGCCCTGGTACAAAAAGACCTCGCCCGGCGCTTCTTCTGTGCCGGCCAGCAACGAACCTATCATGGCGCAGTTGGCACCCGCGGCAATGGCCTTGGCCAAGTCGCCGGAATATTTGATGCCGCCATCCGCGATTACGGGCGTATCGTTTTTTTGCGCCGCGTCGACCGTCTCCATGATGGCGGTCAGTTGCGGCATGCCAACACCGGCCACGATGCGCGTGGTACAGATGGAGCCAGGCCCGATACCAACCTTGACCGCATCGGCGCCCGCGTCGATCAAGGCCTTGGCACCTTCCGAGGTGGCCACGTTGCCCGCCGCCAGCTGGGTATAGTTGCTCAACTTCTTAATCTCATTGACGCTACTCAGCACGCCGGCGGAATGGCCATGGGCGGTATCGACAATGATCAGATCGACGCCGGCATCGATCAAGGCTTCGGTCCGGGCCAGGCCGTCACGGCCAATGCCGGTAGCCGCCGCCACGCGCAGGCGGCCCTGCTCGTCCTTGGCGGCATTGGGGTAGGTTGTGGCCTTTTCCATATCCTTGACGGTAATCAGGCCAACGCACTTGTAATTTTCGTCCACCACCAACAGCTTTTCAATGCGGTGTTGATGCAGCATGCGCTTGGCTTCGGCGCTATCAATGCCCTCGCGCACGGTGACCAGGTTTTCGTGGGTCATCAACTCTTTTACCGGCTGGCGCTTGTCCGTGGCGAAGCGCACATCCCGATTGGTCAGAATGCCAGCCAGTTTACCGGTGCCCTCCTCGACCACCGGAATGCCGGAAATGCCATGATAGTCCATCAGTTTCAAGGCGTCGTCGAGGCTTTGATCGGGGTGGATTGTAACCGGATTAACCACCATGCCGGCCTCGAACTTCTTCACCCGGCGTACTTCTTCAGCCTGCTCCTCCAGCGTCAAATTCTTGTGGATCACGCCCATGCCGCCCAATTGCGCCATAGCGATGGCCAGGCGATGTTCGGTGACCGTATCCATGGCGGAGGAGAGCAAGGGGATACCCAGCGGTATGGCTTTAGTCACCTTGGTGTTGGTCGCCACTTGGTTTGGCAAAACGGCGGATGCCGCCGGTTTCAGAAGAACATCATCGAACGTTAATGCCTCGGATATTTTCATATTTTTTCCCGCCTCCTGAAAATGGCGCGCACTATGCCATGTCCACCCAAACAAAAACAGGGCGCATGAAGCGCCCTGCGATGAAAATTATATGTTCTACCCGTTTCATTCGCCAGCCCGGTCCGCCTCGGCCTCCGCTTCCATGTCGCCGGCGACAAAACGGTCCGGATCATCGGCATACATGGCTGGGTAATGCTTGATGAACGAGGCCTTAATATCTTCGAACGGCGTATCGGCAAACGAGCCATGATCGGTGATATATTCCATATGCTGGTTACCGGCGGCATCGAAAGGGTGAAAAACCGAATCGGCACGGCCATCGAATTCCAAGGGCAGAGTACCGAATTTCTCGCACAGGGACAGATTGAAGGCCGGGGTCGCCTTGACCCATTTGCCTTCCAGATAGATCTCGACAAAGCCGTGATAGACAAATAAATCTGTGCCCATCAATTCGATCATGCGCTTCGAGGCCAGATGGTTTCGCACATCGGCAAACCCGAGGCGGGCCGGAATGCCCAGAACCCGGCAGGTAGCCGCCATCAAGGCGGCCTTGGTAATGCAAAAACCATTGCCCCGCTCCAACACGGAACTGCCTTTCATACCGTGCTCGGTCATCTCCACGCCGTAGGGGTCATAGCGGAAATCGTCGCGCACCGTATAGTACAAACGCACCGCCTTTTCCAGATCCGAGCCACCCTCGGCACCTGCGCGACGGGCGAATTCAATCACCGCCGGATGGTCGCTGTCCACATAGGTGGCGGGTTCAAGATAGGGCTGAAAATCTTCACTGCTCGCTACACTCATAGCTCTGCTCTCTGCATTTTGAACTCTTGTATAACGTAAAAAACATCCCGCGCCTAAGCTGTTATATTAGGCCTCGTCGCCGCCCCGGTATCCAGTGGCCACCACATACATTTCCGCTGAGTCCGAGCGCGAGGCCTCCGGCTTGGCATGGCGGACAGAGGCGAAGTCCCGTTTCATGGCGGCCAGCAATTCCTTCTCGGCGCCGCCCTGCCAGACCTTGGCGACAAAGCCGCCGCCTGGCGAGAGCAAGCTTTTGGCCAAATCAAGAGCCGCCTCGGCCAGGGCGATGATGCGCAGATGGTCCGTCGCCCGGTGCCCTGTAGCGGGCGGCGCCATATCGCTCAAGACCAGGTCGGCAGGGCCGCCCAGAGCCGCCCGGATCCCGGTTTCCGTCTTCAGGTCATTGACATCGCCGACCAGGGTTTGCGCCCCGCCCATGGCATCCATCTCGGTCACATCGACGGCCAAAACCTTGCCCTTTGGACCCACAGCGGCAACCGCGACCTGGGTCCACCCGCCAGGCGCGGCACCCAAGTCAACCAATGCCAAGCCCTTTTTCAGCAGGCTGAATTTTTCATCCAATTGCAACAGTTTGTATGCGGCGCGGGAGCGGTAGCCGTCCTTTTTTGCGGCGATCACGTAGGGATCGTTCAGTTGCCGCTGCAGCCAGCGCGTAGACGAAGTCTTGCGCCGCCGCGCCGTGCGCACGCGGACCGACAGGTTCCGGCCCGAAGGCTTGGATTTGCCGCCATCGCCTTTACCCCCGCCACCCGCCGGGGGTGTCATCGGCGGGCGCCGTTGGGGGGCGTAGCCGCCGCGCGTTGCCGGTCCCTGCGCATCAGGGACAACAGCAGACCTTCGCGCACGCCGCGGTCGGCGACACGCAATTTTTCGCACGGCCAGGTGCGGCGAATCGCCTCCAATATGGCGCATCCCGCCACCACCAGATCGGCCCGGCCGTGGCCGACGCAGGGATGGGCGGCGCGTTGTTCCAAATTCATTTGGCGCAATTGTTCCGCCGCCCCGCAGGCATCGGTGAAGGACAGCCACAAACCATCCACCTGATCGCGGTCATATTTCTCCAGGCCCAAATGCACCCCTGAAAGGGTGGTGACGGTTCCCGAAGTACCGATCATCTGCACGCGGCCTTTTCGCATTTCCCCGTTGATGCCATGGGCCACTTCGAAGTTGCGAAGGTAAACTTCCAGGCGCCGGACTAGAGCCTCGTACTGATCCGGGCTGAATTCGCCACTGCCATGATGTTCGGCGATACCGACAACACCAAAGGGCAGTGAAGTTATGGCGATGGGGTTAATGCCGTTTTCGGCATCATGCTCGGCCCAGATCAACTCCGTGCTGCCGCCGCCGATATCGAACGCCAGAACATGGCTAGTTTCCCGCTCCATCAAGGAGCAGCAACCGGCAACCGCCAGGCTGGCCTCTTCCTCGGCCGAAATGGTTTCCAGATGCAGGCCGGCTTCCGTTTTCACGCGGGAAAGGAATTCCTCGCAATTGTCCGCCTTGCGGCAGGCGGCAGTGGCGACACAGCGGGCCCGGGTCACCCGGCGTTGGAGCATTTTATCCGCGCAGATTTTCAGCGCCGCGATGGTCCGCTCCATGGCCGCCACCGAAAGCCGTTGGCTGCCGTTCACGCCTTCGCCCAAACGGACGATGCGGGAAAAGGCATCCACCACACGAAGGCCCTCGTCCAGGGGCTTGGCGACTAACAGACGGCAGTTGTTGGTACCTAGGTCGATCGCAGCATAGATATGCTCGGCCGGCGTGAAGATGGCCGGCCTGCCATTCCGCACCCTGCCTTGCCTCTCGCGATATTTTTCGCCCCGTGCAGACATTGCTGCCGCTACCTTTAACTTTTTAGCACTCCCTATCTATAACTTGACCTCTTGGCGGGCTCCTTGCAATAGCCAGGATGCTCAATGCCATCGGTTGACATCGTGACTGCTGCTAAATAGGTTGCGCGCAGCCGACGTGGCCAAGGCCTTTTCGTGCCCGGCGATCTTGGTGGGAACTCGTCTAATGGTAGGACAGCGGACTCTGACTCCGTAAGTCCAGGTTCGAATCCTGGGTTCCCAACCACCCCCAAACCAGCACGTCGCGGGAAGGCACGTTGCAGAACAGCAGCCGCATAGCGTGGGCTCACGAGCAGATGAACCCGCGAGCGGCCTGACCGCCGATCCACCACGGGGCTAGGCATACTGTACATAATCGCCGGCACTTTCCTGCCGACCCTACAAGACGGGATCACAAAATGGCCGACCTTTAACTTTAACGCCGACGAGATCATGTTCTACCGTGGCCTTCGGATGTTTCCCGCCTCGGCCGTGGTCTTCGTCAGTCCAGTGCTACTGACCGCCGTATCGCTATGGCTGCTCGGGGAAAGCGTCGGCTGGCCGCGCTGGGGGCGGTGGCCTTTGGCTTTATCAGTGTCCTGGTGATAGTTCAGCCGGGCATTGGCGCCTTCGATATATGGGTATTGTTTCCCTTGGCGACCTCGGTCTTTTCCGCCGCTCGTGATCCGGGACGCCGCCGTCTTGAGCAGCGGCTTAGTGGATCTGGCAGGATTTTTGGCCCCCGGCGCCGATCGGGTCGCGAAATAACGACCTATCTTGATGACTTTAGGCATTAGGTAATCGATTGCATGCTATTATCCCGCTGGACAGCGGCCTATAAGACTGGGACCCATGAAACCGCGTATACTGTTTATCGTTCATCAGGAAACCTCTACCCCGGGCCGGATCGGCTATATAGTGGAGGAATTCGGCTACGAGCCGGTAATCTGCCGCCATGCCTGTGGTGACCCCCTGCCCGATAATCTGGATGATTATGCCGCCTCCGTAATGTTCGGCGGTCCCATTAGCGCCAACGACGATCATCTGCCCTATATCCGCAACGAGCTGGACTGGCTGGAGGTGCCTCTGCGCGCCGACAAACCATTTCTGGGCATTTGCCTGGGGGCCCAGCTGCTCTCGCGCTATTTGGGCGGCACGGTAGAGGGCCACCCGGACGGCTTTCACGAAATCGGCTTCTACAAAGTCACCCCCAGCGCCGCCGGCGGCAAGCTATTTGAAGCGGAAAACTATTTCTACCAATGGCATAGCGAGGGCTTCACCCTGCCCCACGGAGCCGAGCATCTGGCAGGCAGCAAATTGTTTCCCAATCAGGCCTTTCGCATCGGCAAGACCTATGGCATGCAGTTCCACCCGGACGTCACCGGCGAAATGCTTTATCGGTGGAGCACCAAGGCGGCCCATCGCATGGTCCTGCCCGGCGCCCAGGCCCGCGACCGCCAACATGCGGGCCATGCTGCCCATAATGATCAGATCGAACGCTGGTCCCGGCGTTTTTTCGCCCACTGGCTGGCACCGGTACGGCATCTGGTTCAAAGCCCGGCCGGTGCAGAGGCTTTTGCCATGGCCAGCAGCGACCAAGGTTTTCCCGCCAGGTAATTTCGCTTTTTGTAACGGGTACGAGGTCTAATGATGAAACAGGATGTCATGCTAGCCGCTGGCCAGCGCACTGCATTCGGCAACTTTGACCGGTCCTTGAAGGACGTTCCCTTAACGAAAATGGCTATCCATACGGCCAAGGCCAGTTTGAACAAGGTGACGTAAACCCGGACGATGTTGATCATCTGGTCTTTGGCAACACCCTGCCGGTAGGTTCCAGTGGCCTGTTTGCCTCTCGGGTCGTCGGACTGGGCGCAGGCTTGGCGGAAGACAGCAGCGCCCTATCGGTCGCGCGGACCTGCAGCACCGGTTGCCAGGCCATTGCATCCGCCGCCGAGCAGATCATGCTGGGCCGCTCGGAGCTGGCGCTGGCGGGAGGTGAGGAAAATTACAGCCGCGCACCTTATGTGGTGAACGGCGCCCGCTGGGGCCTAAAGCGTGGCGAAAAGGCCATGGAGGACAGCCTGGATTATTGTTACTGCGACCCCTTTGATGGCGAATACATGGGCGGCACAGCGGAAAACCTCACGGAGGAGTTCCAGTACGAGCGCGAGACCATGGATGTATGGGCCCTGATGAGCCAGCAGCGCGCCGGCGCGGCGATCTCGTCCGGCTTTCTGGCCCAGCAAATCACTCCGATCGAGGTGCCCGATGATCTAGGTGGCGGACGGGGCAGCCGGACGTTCGTTACCGATGAACTTCCCCGTCCGGATATCACGGCGAAACGACTGCAAAAACTGAAACCGCCCTTTCACGATGGCGGCAAGGTCACGCCAGGCAATTCCAGCAGCGTTACGGACCGCACCGCCTTCATGCTGGTGGCCTCGCGCCAACGGGCGGATGAGGTTGGCCTAGCGGCGGAAGCCCGTATTGTTGACTGGGCCACCGTCGGCGTGCCGCCGCGTATCATGGGCATTGGTCCAGTGCCCGCGATCAGCAAATTACTGGCGCGCAACGATCTGGGCGTTGACGACATCGACAATTTCGAGATCAACGAGCCATTCGCGGTCGTCAATCTGCATGCGGAGCAGCAGCTGTCAATTCCGCAGCAGCGCGCCGATCTGTATGGCGGCGGTATTTCCATCGGACATCCGCCGGGCGCCACGCGCGTACGTATGACCATGACTGCCATGCACCACTTGGCCGATAGCCAGGGCCGCTATGCCGTCATCGCCATGTGCATGGGCGCGGGACAGGGCATGGCGACACTAATCAAGCGTGCCTAGAGCTATTCAGGGCGGGGCACGCCATAAGCGGCCAGGGTTTCCCCATAATAGCGGTCGGTCTCGCCAAGATGGCGCAGGCCAAGTTTTTCCAAGACCCAGCGCGAGGCGGCATGTTCCCTCCGGGTAAAGGCCTGGATTTCGCGGACCGCCAAATTGGCGAAGCCCCAGTCCACGGCCGCTCCCGCCGCCTCCGTCGCCAATCCCTGGCCCCAATAAGCGGGCGCCAGGGCATAAAACAATTCCACTGCCGTGATCCGGTCTGGCAACAGGCGCAGACCGCAATATCCAATGGCCGGCTACCGAGCGGGCTGGACGGATTGGCATGATAAACGCAAATCGCCGCGCGGCACGACGGCCAATGCGCCGCAACCTCCATCCGGCCATTCGTCCGCGCTGGCGGCGATAAAGCTGGCGGCGAAATTGACCGCGCCCTTGGCATCCAAGGGTCCCACCGCCCCATCGGCGAATAACGCGGCCATGGCCGCACTGTCGCCGGCGACGAATCGACGCAGGCATAACCTGGGTGTGATGAGCTCGATTGTCATTTCGTGAGCACGCTACAGCAAAACGTCAGCCTTCGCGATCAATTGAAAATTTTGTCGTCAACCGCGTCTTTTAATCTCGCACCATCGCCCCATATTTGGGCGACAGGCCGGATGATACCTATTTTTAGGCATCGGGGTTCCGCGTGTCGCAAATTGCGATGCTCCCGCATCTCCGGCAGTGACGGTGAGGCCCTTTTTTTCAATTTCGTGAAGGCGAAACTTGGTTTGCACCAAAAAGTGATTAACCCAAACATAACATTTTGACTGTAAGCTGCACCAATTATTGGTTAGTGTTACTATTGGACGTGTATGAGGAAGCCTAACCGGCTATCAGGGGACCAAGGGGAATTGGGATGAATCTTACCCGGGCTTACGAAGAACCGGCGCGCCGCATACGCTGCCGGCGTAGGGAATCTGTATCTTCCGAGGGCTTTTGCCGAGATTGCGCCGTGCAGTCGCGGGCCTTTTGCTCGGTGCTCGACAATGACGCCCTAGCAAAGCTGGAAGGCCTGCACTCCTTTCGCGATCTGGCGCCCGAGGAAAGCCTGTTCATGGAGGGGGACAGGGCTGCGTCATTCTTCACGGTCTTGAAAGGCTGTTTACGCCTGTCGAAACTGTTACCCGATGGCCGGCGGCAAATAATCGGCTTTGTCGTGCCTGGCGAATTTATAGGACTTTCCTCCGAGGCCGGCCATGTTTACAACGCCGAAGCCCTGGTCGAGGCGAGCCTCTGCCGCTTCGCCATTGGTGACTTGGAGCGTATTGCCGAGGAAAATCCCGCCATGAAAGGGCGGCTTCTAGACATGACCAATGCCAACCTTGGCCGGGCGCACGAACATATGCTGCTGCTGGGCCGCATGAGGGCATTGGAAAAAATTGCCTCCTTCCTGTGTAATTTGATCGTACGCGCCGCGGCCGCCGACCTGCCCAGCGAGCCGCTTGCCTTGCCTATGAGCCGGGCCGATATTGCCGATTATCTGGGCCTGACCATCGAAACCGTCAGCCGCACCTTTACCAGACTAAAGACCAGTAGCATAATCGCGCTGCCTGAACATAATCGGGTTGAGGTGATAGACATGGCGGGTTTGCTCCTGTTGGCCGAGGGCTGAATTCAGGCACTTTCCGATCATCATGAAATGCATGGTATAGTGTGACGCGCGCGGAACGGCACGCGTGAGATACCGGGTGTGTGGTGCGACAGCGATTTCAGGATAAGATTTTGCCCGTCTGGGCCTGGCTGTGGCTTCCCATCGCCGCCATTGTGATTGAGCTCGGCTTCCGCATCGTCAATGAGCCCCTTTACCGCGCCTTGTGGCAAAGCGAACTGGGGCCGGTGGAAACCGGCACGGTGGTGGTTCTGCTGCCGGGGCTGGCCGCCGGCGTTCTGGCCTTGCGCCATGGCACCAGCCTACCCAAGACCTGGCTTACCGGCTGGCTACTGCTGATCATCTTGGGCAGCATCTATTTTGGCGGCGAAGAGGCTTCTTGGGGCCAACATTGGCTTGGCTGGGAGACGCCCGAAGCGCTGGGAAAATTGAACGACCAAAGGGAAACCAACCTGCACAACACCTCGTCGTGGCTGGATCAAAAGCCGCGCTTGCTGTTAGAACTAGGGGTGTTGGCGGGTGGACTGCTGTATCCGGCGTTCCTGTTCCTGGGGCGGCGGAGACGGCCCATGGACCCTGCTGATTTTCACCACTGGCTGTGGCCCGGCCAACAACTGCTGCCCACGGCCCTGTTGGCCATTGCCATCGGGCTGCCGCAACGCCTGGAAAAATGGTTTGGCTGGCCCATCCCCTACCCCCTGGACATCCGCGCCAGCGAAACCCAGGAATTCTACTTCGCCCTTTTCCTGTCCCTCTACCTGGTGTCCTTTTATCTGCGGCTGGCAAGATCGCAGCATGCGGAACGAGGCTGATGTCCTAGCGCTGATCGCCGCCGACCCCTGGATGATGGCGGTGCTGGAAACCGCGCGGTCGGCGGGTCTGCCTGATTGCTGGCTTGGCGCGGGCTTCGTCCGCCGTAAGGTTTGGGATCATCTGCACGGCTTTAACCAGGCCACGCCCCTGGAGGATGTGGATTTGTTATACTTCCAGCCCGGCGACATTGGCCAGGACAGCGAGCGCGCGATCGAGGCGGGCCTGCGTTCCGCCATGCCGGAGGTACCCTGGTCGGTAAAGAACCAGGCCCGCATGCATCTTCGTAACGGCGACCAACCCTATACCAACACCATCGATGCTATGCGCTATTGGCTGGAAACTCCGACCTGCGTCGCCGCCCGGCTGGCCGAAGATGGCAGGCTGGAGCTGGCCGCCCCCTATGGCATCGATGATTTATTGCATATGATCGTGCGGCCGACACCGGCGGGCCAGCGCCGCGCGGGAGCCTACCGGAAGCGCTTGGAAGGTAAGAACTGGCTGCGGCAATGGCCCTGGACACAAGCAATCTGGCCACGAAATGGTTAGGGTTTCGCAATATGACAGAGACAATTTCCGGCTATGATCCGGGTCACTTTCACGCCGCGCTGTTGTTGGTCCAGCGCAATCCCAGAGTGAGCCAAACCATCCATGTCTACGCGCCGGCGGGGCCGGACGTGGAGAAATTTATCACCTTGATCGAGAATTTCAACAGCCGCACCGACGACACCACCGATTGGCTGCTGGACTGTCATAACAGCCCAAATGCCACGGACGCGTTGGAAGCCATGGTGGCCGAGCGCCCGGGCCGCATTGTCATCCTGGCGGGCCGCAACGGCGACCGCCTCGCCTTGATGCTATCACCGCCCGCTTGCCCCTGGCGGTAGACCTCATGGCCGGGCGCCACAGCGCCTTTGCCAAGCTGCGCAACGCCGTGATTTTTACACCTTCGGTATTTGGCACCCTGTATACGTCGTCCAGCCGCTCAAGAATCAGGTTGGCCATGACGCGCAGTTCCCCTTGATGCTAGATTAGTTTCTCGACCCGGTTGAAGCCGGCACATGGCCCGCCGATCTGATGGCCCGGATCCGCACTCGCTATACCTTGCTGGCGCCTGCCTTGGACCACTGTGCGGGGCTTGAATCAAGCCTTAAGTAAGAATAATTCGCAATACTGCTTTTTACCAAAATGCACGAAATCAGGTCTAAATTCGCCGTAACGAACCCTTAACTCCTACTTTCTATGGTTAACCCGCTTGACGCGCCACTTGACGTGAACCGATACGAAAGATAGTTTCGCTGTCCATGACGCGGATGTATCATACAGTGGGCCTTGCCCTGCGACTTAGCGACCCGGGCCCTGAGGGGCACCGGGATGCCGCACTTTTTGCGCGCACGCTAAGGGACCACGCGTCAAATGATCTATTGCACGACTGAAATCATAGACACCAGAAATCATCATCTAGCCGCCTGCTGGCCCGTGCCGCGGCGCTGTTTCGCATATTTTCGAAACGTGCGCGCGATGGGGTCCCACGGGCTACCTGGCGGCCCATACGCTGAGGAGCGAATATCATGAACACCATGGCCATCCACAAATACCGCGCCTTCCCGCCCATTGATCTGCCGAACCGGCAATGGCCCGGCCGGGTCATCGACAAGGCGCCAATCTGGTGCTCGGTCGATCTGCGCGACGGCAATCAGGCCTTGATCGACCCCATGGGCCGGCAGAAGAAGCTGCATTTCTTCAATCATCTGCTGAAATTGGGCTTCAAGGAGATCGAGGTTGGTTTTCCCGCCGCCTCGGACACGGATTTCGATTTCACCCGTCACATCATCGAAAACGACCTGATCCCCGATGATGTCTACATCCAGGTTTTGACCCAATCCCGCCCGGAGCTGATTGAGCGTACCTTCGAGGCCTTGGAAGGTAGCAAGAACGCCATCATCCATCTGTACAATTCCACCTCGGAACTGCAGCGCCGGGTGGTTTTTGACCAGGACCAGGAAGGCGTAAAAAAGATCGCCACAGACGGCGCCGCCTGGATCAAGGAGAAAATTCCCGCATTGCAGGCCAACGGCACCAATGTGCGTCTGGAATATTCACCGGAAAGCTTCACCGGCACGGAATTGGATTATGCCCTGGATGTCTGCCACTCGGTGATGGATATTTGGCAGCCGACACTCAAGAACCCCGTGATTTTCAATCTGCCGGCCACGGTGGAAATGGCCTCGCCCAACTATTGCGCCGATCAGATCGAATGGATGCACCGCAATTTCAAGGAGCGCGATAAGGTCATCCTGTCCCTGCATCCCCACAACGACCGGGGCACCGCCGTCGCGGCTACGGAACTGGGCCTGATGGCCGGCGCCGACCGCGTCGAGGGTACCTTGTTTGGTAATGGCGAGCGCACGGGCAACGTGGATGTAATCACCCTGGCCCTGAATATCTTCAGCCAGGGCGTGGATCCGGAGCTAGACTTCACCAATATTCAGGAATCCATCGAAGTTTCGGAATATTGCACCCAGTTGGACGTGCCCGAACGCCATCCGTACGCGGGCGAACTGGTCTATACGGCTTTTTCGGGCTCCCACCAGGACGCCATTAAAAAGGGTATGACAGCCAGCAAATCATCCAACGATCCGGTTTGGGAAGTGCCATATCTGCCCATTGATCCCAAGGATGTGGGCCGCTCGTACGAGGCGATAATCCGGGTCAACAGCCAGTCCGGCAAGGGCGGCGTGGCTTATATTATGGATACGGAATACGGCATCGATATGCCGCGCGACATGCAGGTCGAGTTCTCGAAAGTGATCCAGAATATAGGCGATCAGACCGGCAAGGAGATCATGGCGTCGGAGATCTGGCAGACCTTCAAGGAAACCTATTTGGATGCCAACGAGCCATTCGAACTGATCGATTACCGGATGAATTCCACGGCCGAATCAGCCGAGGTCATCATGTGTACCGCAACGGTTCGGGCCTATGGCGAGGTGCGGGATATTGTCGGCCGAGGTGATGGCCCCATCGACGCCTTCTTTGGTGCCCTGAAGGAGGCTTGCGGCGTGCGAGCCACATTCGAGGACTATGTGCAAAAAGCCATGGGCGCCGGATCGGACGTGGAGGCGGTCTGCTTCATCAGGCTGCAGGGCGAGGATGGCCAGTCGGCGCACGGTGTTGGCGTGCACCCCAACACCAACAGCGCATCACTAAAGGCCATCATCTCCGCCGTGAACCGGTTGTTGACACAGTAAGAAAATTTCGCGGGGAGGATGGTGTCAATTCAGCTCCGTCGTTTGGCTGTCGCCTCCCCTTTGATCTGCCCATCTTCATCGACCACGACGCCGTAATCGCGGGCGGCGGCCTCAGCGCTGACCAGGCCAAGGCGCACGTCCGTGGCGACGGCCTCGGCATCGCGCGCTTTCGGTTCGCCATAGCCGCCGCCGCCGGGCATTTCGATGATTAGCCGCTCCCGCGCCGGGATCGTCTGAAAGCCCTTGTTGCGCAGTTCGTGGCCGGAGCCAAGGCGCAACTCGCCCGTTGCTCCCGAACCACCGCCGTCACGGCCACGGGGTGGGAACAGTACCCGCTCGAAACTGGCGAAAATGCCGAACGGAGCGTCTTCACGGCTGGTGATTTCCATGGTCTGGCCCAAACCACCGCGCTGAGCCCCGGTGCCGCCTGAATCTTTTCGCAATTCCTTGCGCCAGATCACGATCGGGGTGATCGCCTCGGAAATTTCCACCGGCACATTGCGCACTCCGCTGGGATAGGGTGTGGCCGAGAGGCCATCCAGCTTTGGCCGCGCACCTGCGCCACCACTATGGAACGCCATCAGCATGAAGGGTGTGGTCTCGTGCTCGGTCCGTTCGGTGATGCCGTGGCCCGCACCCAGCTTGATATTCCAAAGGTTTGAGGTGCCCTCAGCGGGAACACTGTCGGGCAAGGCCTGATGCAGGCAGCCGAAGATCACATCGGGCAGCATATGGCCAATTGTCGAACGGGCGACGACGGCGCAGGGATGCGGCGCATTGACGATTGTGTTGTCCGGCGCGGAAACCGTGATCGCATCCAAGGTACCCGCGTTGTTGGGAATATCGGGTGCGACGAGGCATTTTACACCAAAAGCGGTATAGGCCTCGGTGTAACACATGGGGCAATTGATGCCGAAGTCCGAGGTCCCGGACGAACCCGTATAATCCACATGAATGATTCCATTCGAGATCGTCAGCCTGGCGACCAGGTCGATTGGCTCCTCGAAGCCATCGATGCGCATGGCATGGTCCCAGCTGCCCTGGGGCAGTTCGTTGATGGCGGCGGTGATCGCCGTCTGGCTCTGCTCTATAATATGATCGCCCAGGGCGTCGAGATTATCGAGATCATATTCCTCCATCATCGCGAAGAGCCGCCGCGCGCCAGTCTCGTTACAGGCGGCTAGGGCGTAGATATCGCCCTCCACCTGGACCGGCTCGCGCACATTGGCGCGAACCAGATTCAACAGCCACTGGTTCATCTCGCCGGCGGTGGCCAGCGGCATGATCGGCACGAACAGGCCTTCATGATAAACCTGCCGCCCGTCAGGCGACATGCCGACACCGCCAATATCGACCACATGAGAGGTGCAGGCGAACAAGGCGACCATTCTGCCTTTGTGAAAGGTCGGCGTGACAACCGTGAAATCGTGCAGATGGCCGGTGCCCTTCCAGGGGTCGTTAGTGATATAGACATCACCATCCCGCATGCCTTCGGTTGGGAAAGCGTTGAGGAAATGCACCACCGCCCGGGCCATGGAATTGATGTGCCCCGGCGTGCCCGTGACGGCCTGGGCTAGCATCTTGCCTTTCAGATCGAAGACACCGGCGGAGATATCGCCGGCCTCACGGCTGGAGGTACTAAAGGCCGTGCGCACCAGGGTTTGGGCCTGTTCCTCGACCACGGCGAGCAATCTTTCCCACATCACCTGATAGCGGATTTGATCCATGTTCGTGCCCATGTCGCTTACTCCCCCCCGGTTGATGTACCGGCTCTGGTCATGACGATTTGACCTAGCGCATTGACCGTTGCGCCAAAGCCATTTGTCACCAGCGTTGTCGTTTCATCCTCGACGATCATCGCCGGGCCCGGCACCGCCGCGCCGGCACCCATATCCCCCCGCGCATAGACATCCGCCTCGACCCAGGCGCCGCTGTCCGGGTCAAATAACCTGCGTTGCGCTACGGGTTTAAGGCTGCCGTCACCGGGCGGTTGCGGTTCGGTTGACACGCCGGGCCGTTCGGTCGCCAATGAAAGCGTCCAGGTCAGCACCTCAACGCCAAGGTTGGGAATGGTGCGGCTGAACAACGTCTCGTAAGCCTCGGCGAACCAACCTGCCAAGGCCTCGCCATCGTCCGGCCCAAAGTCTTTGACCGGAAGCGGGACCATGATCTCGTGACCCTGGCCACGGTAACGCATGAACGCTCCCCGGGTTTCCACCAACGCTTCGTCCGGCGCGCCAAGACCCACGACCGCCTCGGCCTCGGCCCGCATGGCAGCGAAGATATCATTGACCATACCGGCATCGAACTCGCGCAGATCCATATAGCGCGTCCGCACTACTTCGTAGGAAATCTGCGCCCGCAGAAATCCTATGGCGGAACCCACACCGGCGCCCTGGGGTACGATCACCGTGTTGATGCCCAGCTTATCCGCGAGCCGCGCCGCATGCAGGGGCGCGGCACCGCCGAAGGCGACCAGGGAGCGGTCGATCATGTTCTTGCCGTTCTCGATAGCGTGCACCCGCGCCGCGTTGGCCATATGCTCGTCAACAATTTCGGAAACTCCGGCAGCAGCAATATTCGTTTCCACCTCCAGGGCATCGCCAATATCCCCTTTGACCGCCACCGCCGCAAGGTCAGGCTGCAACGTCACTTGCCCACCGGCGAACCGCGACGGATCGATCCGCCCCAACACCGTGTCGGCGTCCGTCACCGTGGCCGCCGTACCGCCATTGCCGTAGCAAGCAGGGCCAGGCACCGAACCTGCGCTTTCCGGCCCGACGTGAATGCGGCGCATGCTATCCACAGCGGCGATGGAGCCGCCGCCGGCGCCAATTTCAACCATTTCGATGGCCGGGATACGCAACGGCAGGCCGCTGCCCTTGAGGAAGCGGGACATCCGCGCGACTTCGAACGAGCGCCCGATTTGCGGCTGGAAATCATCGATCAGGGTAATTTTCGCGGTGGTGCCGCCCATATCGAATGATAATGCCTTGCGCAGGTCATTCTCCTTGGCGATTTCGCGCGCCAGGATGGCGCCGCCGGCGGGGCCGGATTCAACAAGGCGGATAGGCAGGCGCACGGCTGTATCCACCGTGGTGACGCCGCCACTGGACATCATCAGCAGCAATGGACAGGTGATGCCGCCCAACAGCAAACCGCCTTGCAGCCGGTTCAGATACCCCGCTATCATGGGCTGCACATAGGCATTGGCACAGGCCGTCGACATGCGGTCGTATTCACGGATTTCCGGGCAGACTTCAGCCGACAGGGTGATCGAAACACCCGGCAGCGCCTCGGCCAGAATCTCGCCCGCGCGCCGTTCATGCTCCGGATTGACATAGCTATGCAGAAAACAGACCGCGACCGCCTCGATATCGGTCTTGCCCAGTTTCTCGGCCAGGGCGCGCAGTGCCGCTTCATCCAGATCCAACAGCACGGAACCATCGGCGGCGATCCGCTCGGGCACGGAAAAGCGCCAATCCCGCGCGATCAACGGCTGTGGCCGCTCCATATACAGATCGTACTGCTCAAAGCGGTGCTCGTAGGCGATTTCTATAGAGTCGCGAAAGCCATCCGTGGTTATCAGCGCGGTATGGGCGCCCTTGCGCTCAATCAGGGCATTGGTCGCCAGGGTGGTGCCATGAATGACCAGGGCGACATCCTTTGCCTCGACGCCGGAGCGTTGCAAAATTGTCTCGATACCTTCGAGCACCGCGCTTTCCGGCGTGTCGGGCGTGGTCAACAGCTTGAAACACTCCTGACCGCCGTCGTGTTCCAAAACCACATCGGTGAACGTGCCGCCAATATCGACGGCCAGCCTCGCCCCGGCATTCATCTTTACGCTCCCATCTACTCAAAATCGTGCAATCGTCTTCGTCCAAGCGGCGAAACGAGACCGGCAATATTATGCTGCCTCTACCGTGGAGCGTCAACGAAGGGCAAAATTTTACGGCGGTCAAAACAAACTGTTGACCCGTACGGGCAGCGGCGGTGATCATTAAATCAGGGAAACGCAAGGTGAGAGACGATGGATCTAACGGATCGAGCGGAGCATGAGGCCTTTCGCGGGGAAGTGCGCCAATTCCTGGACGAGAACAAGCATCTGGCGCCTGACGTATCCGCTTTTACGCTTCGTATGCGGCCGCGTAATCTGGGTCAGGAAGTGCGCGACTGGCAGGGCCTGTTAATCGATCGCGGCTTTACTTCGCGCACCATTCCCAAGGCTTATGGCGGGTTCGGCGGCGAGCCGGACATCTTGAAATCGCGGATCATCGCTGATGAATTTTACGCCGCCGATACCGTCCAGGGCCTGCGTAACATGAGCATATCCATGCTGGTGCCGACCATGCTGGAACACGGCACGGAGGAGCAGAAACAGCGCTATATCGAACCTTCCATCCGAAGTGAATTGGTTTGGTGCCAGGGCTATTCCGAACCCAATGCCGGCTCCGACCTGGCCAGCCTGCAAACCGCGGCCACCGAGGACGGTGATGATTTTATCATCAATGGGCAAAAGATCTGGACCTCCGGCGCGCATGTAGCAGACATGATGTTCTGTCTGGTGCGTACCGAGCCGGATGCCCCGAAACACGAAGGAATTAGCTATATCGTCTTTCCCATGGACACGCCGGGTATCGAAGTTAGGCCCTTGATGAACATGACCGGCGCACCGGCCTTCAACGAAGTCTTCTTCACCGATGTGCGGGTGCCCCAGGCCAATGTGGTCGGCCAACGCGGCCAGGGCTGGATGGTGGCCAACAGCACCCTGAAGCATGAACGGGGGCTGCTGGGCGATGCCAACCGATCCCTTGATAGCCTCCTACGCGTTGGCAAGCTGCTGCAACATGAAAGCCTGGATGGCCGGCCGTTGATGGACAATCCACTGTTCCGAGACCGTTTCATCAGGCTGCAGGCGCGAGTGCAGGCCATGCGCCTTCACGAAATGCGCGTGATCTCCGATGCCGTCAAGGGCAAGCCGCGCTCCCTGGGCGATATGGTGATAAAGCTGCTGGGCTGCGAGTTGAACCATCAACTGGACGGCCTGGGCGTCGATGTCCTAGGTGAGATTGGCGTGTTGTACGACGAAAGCCCGATGCTGCGCGACGGCGGCGCCTGGCAGGCCAATTTCATGTTCGATCTGGGCCTGATCATCGGCGGCGGCACGGCGCAAATTCAGAAGAACATCATTTCGGAACGGGGTCTGGGCATGCCGCGCGAGCCTAAAGCGGTCGGCACGTAGGAGTTACAGAGATGGATTTCGGACTCTCGGAAGAACAGGAATTGATCCGCGACAGCTTTCAAGGCATGCTTGCGCGCATCTCGGAACTGGACACGGTGCGGCAAACGGCGGAGGCCGGCGCCCCCATGGATGAAAGCATCTGGGCCGAACTCTGCGCCCTGGGCATGGCCGGCTTGTTGATACCGGAAGAGTTCGGCGGCGCCGGCCTGGGCTTGTTGGAGGCAGCGGTCGTTGCCGAAGAACTTGGCCGCCGCGTAACGCCGGTGCCGTTCGTAGCCGCCGCCGTGATGGCGCCCCTGGCGATCCGCCTGGGTGGTAGCGAGGAACAATGCCGGGAATGGCTGCCGGGAATGGCCGATGGTTCGGTCCGGGTCGGCGTCGCGATCTCCGAAGCCGCCGCCGGCGCCCGCGAAGATGCCGGCGTGACGGCGGAGAATGGCGTCTTAAGTGGCCGGGCGCTATTTGTTCTCGATGGCGCGGGTGCCGAGGGCTATGTGCTCGCCGACAAGAGCGGCGGTTTGCATCTGGTCTGGGCCGATGCCGCCGGGCTGGAGAATGTAGCGTTGAACACTATCGACCGCACCCGCGCTATTTGCGAGCTGAATTTTGCCAACACCCCTGCTAAACCGCTGCGCCAGGGCGAAGGCGTGCTGCAAACAGTGATCGACGCGGGCCGGGTGATATTGGCCGCCGACAGCCTGGGCGCGGGCGAGGAAATGCTGCGCCAGGCGGTTGATTACGCCGCCGACCGCAAGCAGTTTGGCCGGGTCATCGCTTCCTTCCAGGCGGTCAAGCACATGTGCGCCGAGATGGCGGCGGAACTGCAGCCCTGCCGCGCCCTGATCTGGCATGCCGCCTATGTGCTGGAACAGGAACCGGGCGAGCTGTCCCTAGCGGCAGCCTTCGCCAAATCCCATATCGATGAAGTTGGCCGTTTCGTGGCCCGCACCGCCACGGAAGTGCATGGCGGCATGGGCTTCACCGACCTTGTGGGGCTGCATTACTGGTTCAAACGCCTGGGCGTGAACCGCGCTTACCTAGGCAGCCCCGAACGCGTCCGCATGGAGGCTGCTCGTTTACAAGGATTCGCGGCCTAGATAAAGGAGCCTTACAGGTCGAGATTACCGCCACCCACCGCTTGACACCCACCGCTGTTGCACCTAAAAACCGCCGCGACCCAGGTGCGCGCAGTGTATCCATACGCGGCCCTGTTTTGCGTGAAAATTTGACACGCTTTTTGACGAGTCTCTTGAGACCCTTGATGGAGCGGTATCGGCGCCATGTTTGACAGCCTTACAGACCGGTTAGGATCGGTTTTCGGCAAGCTTACCCGGCGCGGCGCGCTGAGTGATGCTGATGTCGACGCGGCCCTGCGCGAAGTGCGCCAGGCGCTGTTGGAGGCTGACGTCGCCCTGCCCGTGGCCCACGACTTCATCGCCCAGGTGCGCGAACGCGCGGTCGGCGAGGAAGTGGTCAAAAGCGTCACCCCTGGCCAGATGGTGGTCAAGATCGTCAATGACGCCCTGGTCGAAACACTGGGCAGCGAAGCGGTCGAAATCAATCTGAACGCCGTGCCGCCCGCGCCGATTATGATGGTCGGCCTGCAGGGTTCGGGCAAGACCACCTCCACGGCCAAGCTGGCCAAGCGTTTGGTGGAACGGGACAAGAAGAAAGTCCTGATGGCCTCGCTCGATACCCGGCGCCCGGCGGCGATGGAACAGCTGAAGGTCCTGGGCGAACAGATCGACGTGCCGACCCTGCCGATTGTCGAGGGGCAGAATCCGGTCGATATCGCCAAGCGCGCCATGCAATCGGCGCGCCTACAGGGGTTCGACATTATCCTGCTGGATACCGCCGGGCGCATGCATGTGGACGAGGCCCTGATGGCCGAGGTTCAGGCGGTGCACGGCGTTGCGCAGCCGGTGGAAACTCTGCTGGTCGCCGATAGCCTTACCGGCCAGGACGCGGTCAATGTGGCCGAACAATTCAATAAACGCTTAAGCCTGACCGGCATCGTGCTGACACGGGTCGATGGCGATGGCCGTGGCGGCGCCGCATTGTCCATGCGCGCAGTTACCGGTTGCCCGATCAAATTGCTGGGCGTCGGCGAAAAGTTGGATGAGTTGGAGACTTTCCATCCCGACCGCATCGCATCCCGCGTTCTCGGCATGGGCGACGTTGTTTCCCTGGTTGAAAAAGCCACCGAGAACATTGACGAGGCGGAAGCCGAAAAGTTGGCCAAGAAAGTCCAAAAGGGCCAGTTCGACATGAACGACCTGTTGGATCAATTGCGACAGATTTCCAAGATGGGCGGCCTGGACGGCCTAATGGCCATGCTGCCCGGCGTCGGCAAGATGAAAAAGCAGATGGCCGAAGCCAATATCGATCCCAAGCTGATCAAGCGTCAGGAAGCCATCATCTTGTCCATGACCATCAAGGAACGGGCGACGCCGAAACTGATCCACGCCTCACGCAAAAAGCGCATCGCGGCGGGCTCGGGCACCTCAGTACAGGAAGTGAACAAGCTATTGAAGCAGTTCAAACAAATGTCGGGGATGATGAAGAAAGTCTCCAAGATGGGCAAGAAGGGCATGATGCGTGGCGGCCTGTCGAACCTCATGGGCGGAGGACAAATGCCCCAGATGCCGGGCATGCCCGGTCAGCTGCCGCCACGGTAAAATTATTCGAATAGCGTATGACGAAATTAGAGCTTAGTTGAAAACAGGAATACACGAATGTCATTAAAAATCAGACTGGCCCGCGGCGGGGCAAAAAAGCGGCCGCATTATCGCATCGTGGTGGCGGACAGCCGCATGCCCCGCGATGGCCGCTATATCGAGCGTCTGGGCACCTATGACCCCCTGCTGGCCAAGGACGACGACAAGCGCGTTGATCTTAAGGAAGAGCGTATCCGCTATTGGCTGAGCAAGGGAGCCAAGCCGACTGACCGGGTCGCGACCTTCCTGGGCAAGGCCGAGATTACGGCGATGCCCGCGCAACGCAACAACCCGCAGAAAGCCAAGCCCAAGGCCAAGGCTCAGGAACGCCTGGCCGCGGCAGCGGAAGCTGCCAGCGCCGAAGCCGCCGCGCCGGCCGAGGAAGCCCCGGCTGAAGCTTAGGCCGGAGCAGGTGCCGTTCGATGCCCGAAGAACGCCTGTTATTGGGTGAGATCGTCGCGGCGCACGGCATCAAGGGTCTGGTTAAGATCCGCAGCTTCACGCAGGCGCCAAAAGATATCCTGGCCTACGGCGCGCTGCGGACTGAAGCTGGAAAGGTGATTGAACTAGCCCTGAAGGGGCCAACCAAGGGCGGCCTTTTGGCGGCGGTTTCGGGGACCAACGACCGCAACGGGGCCGAAGCACTAAAGGGCACCAGGCTTTATGTGGAGCGCGGTGTCCTGCCGGAACTGCCGGCGCAAGAAGAAGAGTTCTATTACGCCGACCTGATCGGGCTAGCGGTGGAATTGGCGGATGGCACGACCTTTGGTGAAGTCAAGGCGGTGCATGATTTCGGCGCCGGTGATTTGTTGGAACTGCAACCGCTGAATTCCGGCGGCAAGGTACAGGAAACCATCATGGTGCCGTTTGATCGGGATACGGTACCGGAGATTGACCTGATCAACAGACGCCTGGTGTTCGTGGCGCCTGTTGAGCGTGACGGTGACGACGATGACGGCGGGCGTTGAAGGCAAGAATTGGCCGGACCCATGGTCGGCTAGAGTCCTGACCCTGTTTCCGGAGATGTTTCCCGGTCCCTTGGGTCAAAGTCTGGCTGGAAAAGCCCTAGAAAAGGGCATTTGGCGGCTGGAAACGGTGGACATTCGTGACTTTGCGCGCGATAAACACCGCTCCGTGGACGATGCCCCCTTTGGCGGCGGCCCGGGAATGGTTATGCGGCCTGATATTTTGGCCGATACGGTGGATCATGTGCGTAAGGAGCAGGCTCCGAATGGCACGGATCGAGTGATTTATCTAAGCCCGCGCGGGCGCCGGTTGGATCAGGCGATGGCACGGGAATTGGCGGAGCAGAACGGCATTATTCTGCTGTGTGGGCGTTTTGAAGGGGTTGATCAACGGGCCCTGGACAGACGCGAAATTGAAGAGGTTAGCGTCGGCGATTTCGTGCTATCGGGGGGAGAGACGGCGGCATTGGTGTTGTTGGACGCCGTCGTTAGGTTGCTGCCGGGAGTTATTGGCGAGCCGGCGACGCTGGAAGAAGAGAGTTTTGTCCACGGGTTATTGGAATATTCCCAATATACCCGGCCCCAGGTTTGGGAAGGGCAGGAGGTGCCGGAAGTCTTGACATCCGGCCACCACGAGAACATTAGGGCCTGGCGTAAGGCACAGGCTGAGGAATTGACCAAGGAGCGGCGGCCGGACCTATGGGAACGGTATCTACGCTCCGCTAAATCGCGAGGCTAGTGCAATGAATTTGTTGCAGAAGTTTGAAGACCGCCAATTGCAGGCACGGAAGTCTGACTATGATGTGCCGGAATTTGCTCCAGGCGATAGCGTCCGCGTCAACGTCAAGGTGATCGAGGGCACGCGGGAGCGGGTGCAGGCCTTTGAAGGCGTCTGCATCGCGGTCAAGCAGGCCGGAATCAATTCCTCCTTCACGATACGGAAAATTTCCTATGGCGAGGGTGTGGAGCGGGTCTTTCCCATGCATTCGCCGCGGATCGATTCCATCGATGTGGTGCGCAAGGGCCGGGTCCGCCGGGCCAAGCTGTATTACCTGCGCGGCCTGACGGGCAAACGGGCCCGTATCGCCGAAAAGCAGGATCATCGCCGCGTTACCCGCGCCAAGGGCGAAAGCAAGAACAAGACGGCGGCGGCGGCTGAAGCGGCCTCCACGACAGCTTCTGGCGCCGAATAGGTTTCCAACCGGGGCAATGCGGCAATTTGGCCGCGCCCTATTTTACGGGCGGACTTGAATTCGGTGGCGCCCATGTCTGAAAGGATTGGGCGGTATGGCTGCTGATAATTCGGGTGCGAAAACCCTCTACGACAAGATCTGGGAAGCGCATCTAGTCGATGAGCAAGATGACGGTACCTGCGTCATCTATGTGGACCGTCACTTGGTGCATGAAGTCACCTCTCCCCAGGCCTTTGAAGGTCTGCGCGCGGCGGGGCGCAAGATCCACCGCCGGGATGCCACCTTGGCCGTAGCCGACCACAACGTCCCCACCAAGGACCGTGACAAAGGCATCGACAATCCTGAAAGCAAATTGCAGGTCGATACCCTGGTCAAGAACGTAGCGGATTTTGACGTACCTTATTTTCCCGTCGATGACCCGCGCCAGGGCGTGGTCCATATCATCGGGCCGGAGCAAGGCTTTACCCAGCCCGGCATGACCATAGTCTGCGGCGACAGCCACACCGCCACCCATGGCGCATTCGGCGCACTGGCGTTCGGCATTGGCACTTCTGAGGTCGAACATGTGCTGGCGACCCAGACCCTGATCCAGCAGCCGTCGAAGAACATGCGTATCGACGTCAACGGCGATTTGCCCGCTGGCTGCACGGGCAAGGATCTGATCCTGGCCATCATCCGCAAGATCGGCACCGCCGGCGGCACAGGCTGTGTCGTCGAATACACCGGCGACGCCATCGGGGCTCTGTCCATGGAAGGTCGCATGACGGTCTGCAACATGTCGATCGAGGGCGGCGCCCGCGCGGGCCTGATCGCCGCCGACGATGTTACCTTTGAATACATGAAGGGCCGCGCCCTTGGCCCCAAGGCCGGGCAGTATGAAGCGGCGGTGACGTATTGGAAAACCTTCCACACCGATCCCGGCGCGAAATTCGACATTGACGTTTCCCTGGATGTGTCGCAAATGGTGCCGCAGGTAACCTGGGGCACTAGCCCCGAGAATGTCGCCGACATCACTGGCACCGTGCCCCTGCTGGATCAGGCCCGCGACGATGATCAGCGCGCCGCCTGGGAAGGTTCGCTGGAATACATGGATCTGAAGCCCGGCACTCCGATGTCCGAAATGAGCATCGACAAAGCCTTTATCGGCTCCTGCACCAATGGCCGGATCGAGGATATCCGCGCCGCCGCCGTCGTCGCCAAGGGACGCAAGGTCGCTACCGGCGTGCAGGCCCTGGTGGTGCCAGGCTCTGGCCTGGTGAAAAACCAGGCGGAAGAGGAGGGCCTGGACAAAATCCTGATCGAGGCCGGCTTTGAATGGCGCGATGCGGGCTGTTCCATGTGCCTGGCCATGAACGCGGACCGCCTGGAGCCAGGCGAGCGTTGCGCCTCCACCTCGAACCGGAATTTCGAAGGCCGCCAGGGCTTTGGCGGGCGCACCCATCTGGTCAGCCCCGCCATGGCCGCCGCCGCCGCTATCGCCGGTCATCTGACCGACGTGCGCGAGATGCTGTAGAGAAGGGAAGGACAGGAAAAATGGAAAAATTCACCAAGGTCAGCGGTGTCGCGGCGCCGATGCGCGGCATCAATATCGATACCGATAAAATCATTCCCAAGCAGTATCTGAAAACCATCGAGCGGGCCGGTCTGGGCAAGCACCTTTTCGCCGAGATGCGCTATAACGAAGACGGCAGCGAGAAAGAGGATTTCGTCCTCAACAAGCCAGCCTACCGAAATGCGCAAGTTCTGGTCGCGGGTGATAATTTCGGTTGTGGCTCCTCCCGCGAACATGCGCCCTGGGCGATCAAGGATTTCGGCATTCGCTGCGTGATCTCGACTTCGTTCGCTGATATTTTTTACAACAACTGCTTCAAGAACGGTGTCTTGCCTATCAAGGTGACGCCAGAACAGTTGGAGCTGCTGTTCGACGATGCAGACCGGGGCGCCAACGCCACCCTGACGGTGGATTTGGAAAAGCAGAAAATCACCGGCCCCGATGGCGGTACCATCAATTTCGAGATGGATGCCTTCAGAAAGCAATGCCTGCTGGAAGGCCTGGACGATATCGGCCTGACACTAAAGCGCAAGGACCGGATCAACAGTTACGAAGAAAAACAAAAAGCCGGGCAGCCCTGGCTGTACGGCGCGGCGGCGGAATAGAGACCACCACAAAGCCGAAAACCCTCCTGTTCATGAGATTAAGCGAGCGAGCGTAAACAATGGCCTCAAATAAAAATCTGCTGATCCTACCCGGCGACGGCATTGGCCCGGAAGTCATGCGGGAAGTACGCCGCGTCATCGATTGGATGGACAAGCGCCGGGCGGTGACATTTGATATTTCCGAAGGCCGGGTCGGCGGCAGCGCCATTGATGCCGATGGCACCCCCCTGACGGACGAAACTATGGCGGACGCCATAGCGGCGGACGCAGTCCTGCTGGGCGCCGTGGGCGGTCCGAAATGGGATGACCTGCCGTTCGAGATGAAGCCGGAGCGCGGCCTGCTGCGCCTGCGCAAGGAAATGGATCTGTTCGCCAACCTGCGTCCGGCCATGTGTTTTGACGCTCTTGTCGATGCCTCCACTTTGAAACCCGAAGTGGTCTCCGGCCTGGATATCCTGATCATTCGGGAACTGACGGGTGGGCTGTATTTTGGCGAGCCGCGTGGTATCGAAACCCTGCCAGATGGCCAGCGCCGGGGCTTCAATACGCAAACCTATACCACCTCGGAAATCCGCCGGGTCGCGGTCGTGGCGTTCGAACTGGCGCGCAAGCGCGGCAACAAGGTCTGTTCGGTGGAAAAAGCCAACGTCATGGAAGCCGGTGTCCTGTGGCGCGACGAGGTGACCAAGCTGGGCGAGGAATCCTTCGCGGATGTGGAATTGAGCCATATGTACGCCGACAATTGCTCCATGCAGTTGGTGCGCGAGCCGAAACAGTTCGACGTAATCGTCACGGACAACATGTTTGGCGACATGTTGTCGGATACGGCGGCAATGTTGACCGGCTCGTTGGGCATGCTGCCCTCGGCCTCGTTGGGCGCGGTGGATGCCACGGGCAGCCGTAAGGCCCTGTATGAGCCGGTACACGGCAGCGCGCCTGATATTGCCGGCCAGGAACTGGCCAACCCGATCGCGACCTTGTTAAGCTTCGCGATGAACCTACGTTATTCCTTTGATCTGGGCGAGGACGCGGATCTGATCGAGCGGGCGGTGGAGAACGTTCTGGCCGGCGGCCTGCGCACGGCGGATATCATGCAGCCGGGCAAGGCCAAGGTTTCGACCACTGTAATGGGCGAAAGCCTGATCCATGAGCTGGATAAATTGTCCGCTTAATTGAGTTTTCCGGCGCGCCGGTTGTTGACGCAACCAGCTTCGGCGCTATTATGCCGGCCGGGCCCCTGTGGCGGAATTGGCAGACGCGACAGATTCAAAATCTGTTGTCCTTAGGACGTCCCCGTTCGAGTCGGGGCAGGGGCACCACACCTTCACTTAACCCTATAAATATCGCCAGAAATTGCGTGCTAACAATGAAATTTTTTAGCTAACTGCAGGCGGCCCGATTTTGATCAACGCTAAATGGGTGAATTAAATGGGTCACCACGTTTAATTTTTATCAGTTCATGGGTGATCTAAAGAATTTCGTAGAATTTTGCATCGATACTTCGACGGATGCTCTCAATTTCATTTGAGCTGTAAAAAAGTGTTCAGCTAGGCGTTAAAATTTCGTCATGACGTCACGGGCAAACCATTCGATTTGTTCGTTCATTTCGGCAATGCTGTTGGCCGGGATCATCAGCGCAGAGCAATGATCGACGCCGATGGATTTCAGTTTTTCCACCTTTTCAATGACCGTGGCGGGCGAACCTACGAGGTTGGCCTTTACCTGATGGCTCAGATCACGGCCGGTATATGCCAGCGACCGCCGGTGCGCGACAAGACCGCTAGCCATGTAAGCCGCCTCCGCCTCCTCATCCGTATTGGCCAACAGCATGGAAAATTGTGGCGCGATTTCGACCGCGTCCCGAGGCCGGCCCAGCTCCGCGCTGCGGTCCTTCAGGATTTGGATACGCTCTGCCAGCTCGGCATGGGGGCGCCATCCCGATAACCAGCCGTGGCCATGGCGAGCGGCGCGTTCCACCGTCGCCATGTTGTGCCCGCCAATATAAAGCGGGTAGGGATGCTGTTTCGGCTTCGGAAACATTACAACATCCTCGAAGGCATAATGTGCGCCGTCATGACTGGCGACGGGTTCGGTGGTCAATTTCAAAAATGCCTCGATCCCTTCATCCAAAAGATCACCCCGTCTGGCATCTTTCAAGCGGGGCGACATGGCGGTGAATTCCTCGCGGTAGGCGCCAAGGCCGACCGCCAGGATAAAGCGTCCGCCGGACAATTGATCCAGGGTCGCCACCTGTTTTGCCAGGTAAACAGGCTCGCGCATGGGCATGACAAGCAGCGCCGTCCCGACAATCAGGCGTTCCGTCGCCTGGGCGCACATAGCCAGGGTGATCAGCGGCTCGTAAAAACTCGGTGCCGTGTCGGGATGAAGATCTCTGACATACTGCTGGGTCGTGATGTGATCATTGCCCCAGACAGAATGATAGCCAAGCCGTTCGCATAACCGCGCCTGGGCCACAAAATCCTCAGGCGCAGCAAAGGGGATCGGATACATGACGCCTTCGAAACCGGTCGAGAGGCAGATACTGAAAAGCATGGCTACATCCTCAGGTGTGGGAATTTAGTGCGGACAACACCATGCTGATTTGTTCCGGCGTGCGCATGGCGGTCAAAATGGTGCCGTCGAGGCCAGCCGCCCGGTACGCGGCAAGCCGGGCGCGAAAGGCGTCTGGCGTTCCCGCGGCGGCATGGTGTTCAACGATCGCATCATTAATCAGGCGCTCGGCAGTGGCAAGATCGCCGGCCGTGATCGCGTTGTTGACGGCTGCCTGATTCAATCGGCTGCCCGCGAGTTCCAAGTTCCGGCTGTGATGTTTGCCGCGCAAGGTCAGGGCCAGAACGCGGCGCAGCCGGTCATACGCCGTCTTCTTATCCTCGGCGACGGATGCGAAAATTAAGCCATGGCGACCGAATCCGGCGCCGACGCCGCTGGCCGGTAACTGGTCCAGGCTCCAGTGCACAAACTCTTCCGAGGCACTGGCGGATAGCAACACACCATCGGCATGCGAGCCGGCAAGCCGTAACATCCTAGGCCCGGATGCCGCCAATAGCAGGGGGATATCACGCCCGCCGGAACCCAGCGCTCTGCCCTGGGCCGTAAACCGTTGTCCCTTGACCTGGACAGTCTCTCCCTTGAACAGGTGGCGGCAAATCCCCAGAGCCTCGCGCATCGGCCGCAGCGGCGCCGCCGCTTCTATCCCCACATTGGCCAGGTCGGCGGGCGCGCCCACACCGAGACAGAGGGAAATTCGGCCCGGAAAAAACTCGTCAATCGTCGCCGCTGCCATGGCCGCATGCACCGGATGAACCAAATAGGGACTAACGGCAACCAAGATGATCTTCAGGTGCGGATGCCGACTTAACAAAACCGAAGCGGTAACGATGGGGTCACGCTCGAACAGGTGGCAGGCAAGCCAAATCGCTTCAACGCCACCGTCGACCGCCGCTTGGGTCTTGGCCAGAACCGCATCGACCGATTCGCGGCCATCAAATGCAACACTAGGTCCGGGCAAGGCTTTCCACCGCTTCTATAATCTTCTGATAGCCGGTACAGCGGCAAATATTACCACTCAAATGATGCCTGATCTGGGCCCGGCTTGGCGCCGGGTTGGACGCCAACAGCGCCTTGACCGCCAGGATCATGCCAGGTGTACAAAAACCGCATTGCAGCGCGCCGTATTCCAGAAAAGCTTCCTGAACAGGATCGAGTTCATCCTGGCCGCCCAGGCCTTCAATCGTCAGCACGGCGGCGTCATCGGTATCGACAGCCAGCATGGTGCAACTACTGACGGGGCAACCATCCACCAAAACGGTGCAGGCGCCACAAATCTGCATATCGCAGGAGCGTTTGACCCCGTGCAATGCATGGCTATGGCGCAGAAAATCAATCAGCAGGGTATGGGAGGCCACAGTCGCCTCGACAAGGTTGCCATTGAGTGTGAGCGTGATCTTGTGGCTGGTCGGCATTACGCAGACGCCTTTTCGCCGAGCGCCGCGGCAATAGCGCGACGCGCCACCGTCACCGCCAAATGCCGGCGGTATTCTGCGCTGGCATCTTCGTCATCGGTAATATCGAGCATGGCGACATCCGCTGTGATCGCCTCTGTCAGGTTGTCATCAACGATACCCGGGTTGGCCGCAATGTAGTTCTGGGTAGCGACAAGGGGCACGGGATGGGCCGCGACACAGCCGGCCCAGACACGCGGTGCGGCAACCGTATCCCGGCCAAGCATCGCCGCCGCGCCGGCCATGGTGCGATGGCCGTGGACAACCCGTTCATAGCCTGTCTTGCCCATACCCAGGGGAACGTCGATCCGCAGCAATAGCTCGTCGGGCGCACGTATGGTCTCAAGCGCACCGGTGACGAATTCGCCAGCGGAAACCCAGCGGTTGCCGTGCATGGACCGCAGACACAATTGCGCATCCAGTGCCGACAACAGCACCGGCGGGTCAGCGCGGGGTTCGGCGAAGCAAAGATTGCCTCCGATGGTGCCCGTCGCGCGGACACGGGCATTGGCGATCGAGGCGCAAAGCCCCGCCAACACCGGCAGGTTGTCCCGGACCACACCGTCGGCGGCGATCTCGGCATGAGTTGCCAGCGCGCCGATGGAGAGCACGTCACCATGGCGGGCAATTGAACGCAGCGCCGTTATCCGCTTTAAGTCCACGAAATGATCATAGTCGGCGAAATGCATTTTCATAGCCAGCAGCAGCTCCGTACCCCCCGCATAAGGGGAGGCGTCGTCGCCGTGGCGCGCCAGTAACGACAATGCGTCGTCAAGGGTTGTAGGGCGGTGATAATCAAAAGGTTTAGGGAGCATCATCGCCCCGATTTCGCAAGGCGCGCCATATACGTTCCGGGGTCAGGGGTAGATCACGAATGCGGATGCCGTGGCGGCGGGCCAACGCGTTTGCGATGGCCGGCGCAACCGGCAGAATGCCGCCTTCGCCCATGCCTTTGGCGCCCATGGGGCCGGGGCCGTCGCCGTTCTCGATCAAAACGGTATGGGCATGTGCGGGAATATCACCCGCCGCCGGCACCCGGTAGGCCACAGGCGTGGCATTGACCGGTTGGCCGTCGACATAATCCAGATGTTCGAACATCGCATGCCCCATGCCTTGTACCGAGGCGCCTTCTTCCTGGCCCTCGGCGCCGGTCCGGTTGATGGCCCTGCCAATATCGGCGACGCCCACATAACGGCTGACCGCGACCTCGCCAGTTTCTTCATCCACCTCGACATCGCACGCACCCACGGCGGTTTCCCAAAACAGCGGAGATTTCGTGAAATCGCTGCCGCCACGTACTGGGGTCACCATGGCACGGCCTACGACCTCGCCGGAATCGACACCAAACGCCTTGTGATAGAGATTCTGAAACGAAAGCACATCATCGCCATGGGCAACACCTCTCGGCACCAACCGAATGTCGTTCGGCGCACCATCGAACACGGAAGCGGCCAGAGCCAGTATCTGATCAGAGGCATCGCGCGCCGCGTCTTCCACGGCAAGGCCCATGATCACGGTGGAGCGGCTGGCCCCGGTGCCCCAATCAAAGGGTGCCGCCGCCGTGTCTGGATTGGCAACCCGAATTGCGGCTGGATCCTGGTTCAAAGTCTTGGCCGCTACCTCACGCAAGACGGCACGGACCCCCTGGCCGATCTCCACACTGTTGGACATCACGACGATTGAACCATCCGCCAGGACACGGACCAATGCGCCGCCGATAGGCATGATGCCAGGATCAGTCGCCGCCATCGCCAGGCCAGCGGCGGGACCACTGCCTAGCGCTGTCATTGCCCGGTCCGCTTGGCTCAGCATTTCACCCATATCCACGTCGAGGGGACGTAGGGTATCGAGAATTTTCCCGCCGCGCGGCAACAGATTGCGCCGGCGTAATTCGACCGGGTCAATGGTCAGGGACTCGGCAATTTCATCCATCTGGGATTCCGTCGCCCACACCGCCTGAGGGCCGCCAATGGAGCGGAAGGCGGCACCCGGCACCGTATTTGTGTAGACGGCCTTCGCCTCGATTTCCAGATTTTCAATCCCATAAGGACCGATGACACGGTGCGCCGCTTTTACCGCGACCGCCGGCCCGGTATCCGCATAGGCACCACCATCGAGCAGAATGGCGGCGCGTTTAGCGAGAACCTTGCCATTTTCATCAACGGCGGTGCGCAAGGTGATCTCGGCGCCCAGGCGGCGGCAGGTCAGCATGGATTCTTCCAGGCTTAGCGCGACCCGGACCGGGCGGCGGGCCTTGTAGGCGGCGGCGGCGACCAACGGTTCGACCTTGACCGACGCCTTGCCGCCGAAGCCGCCGCCAACATGCGGCACGATGACACGAATATTGGCCAGCGCCAGCCCAAAAACCCGCGACAGCACCTTTTGCACCGCCGTGGGTGATTGGGCACCGGACCATACAGTCAAATCCGCCTCTTCGAACGCGGCGACCACGCAATGGGGTTCGAGCGCAAAATGAGATACGCCGGGAAAGCTGTAGCTGTGCTCGAACACACCTGCCGCTGCGGCCTCGGCCGCATCCACGTCACCTGTGCTGACTTGAAACTTCTGAAAAACATTGCTGCCGGCAACAGGTTTGGCCTCGCCCTTGAAATAGAAATCCGCGATGGTTTCGTGGCTTTCATGCAATAGTGGGGCCCCTTGCGCGATGGCCGACACGGCATTGTCAACAAACGGCAGGTCTTCGTAGTCCACATCAATCAGGTCGAGGGCGGCCTCCGCGATCGCGGCCGTCTCCGCGACCACCAGCGCAACGGGCTCGCCTACATAGCGAACTTTATCAACAGCTATGACCGGGCGGTCCTTGAGAAACAGGCCCCAATGGTCCTGCGCTAGGCTGGCAAGATCAGCACCGGTCAGTACCGTGATCACGTCCTCAAGGGCAGCGGCGGCGGCACAATCCAGACGGACGATGCGGGCATGGGGCACCGTACTGCGTAATATGCGGCCCTGTGCCATGCCGGGGACGGAAATATCGCTGGCATAGACAGCGCGGCCCGTGACCTTTTCAAGCAGGTCTGGACGGGATGCGGCGTCAGTGTCGGTATCGTTCAATTGAGGCCTTAACGCACTGTGGATTTTGTTGTCGGAATAATCCGCGTTACTACCATTTTGGAGCGGTCGAGATAGTCGGGCACCCTGGGACTCATCTCGTTCTTCCAATAGTCTGATTCATAAACCGCCGCATACAGCTCTTCGCGCTGTACCTCGCTTTCGAAACGGCGCAGCCAGACATAGACGCTGTCGTCTTCCTCGCCCTGGAAGCTACCGCAGATGACCATGCCCTTGGAAACCTGGAAGGGGATGATCTCGTCCTCCATCACCTTGACCCAAGCATCCAACTTGCCGGGAAGGACGTGATATTGGCGCAGTTCATAGAAAGCGGACATGGCGTCACCTGTGTTTGTATTGTTGAAAAATGCTTATTGATCGCCTTTGAGTGTAGGACAGATAGAGATTGCCAACAATGGACCACGAAGCTAAGTGATAACCGTTGCGAAGCCAAAGGGGTGGTAGATCGTGGAGACGGCGAGGCAGGGATTCCAGGTTATGGTCAAGCCCGTTGGCGCGATGTGCAATCTCGATTGCGGCTACTGCTACTACCTGGAAAAAGAACAGCTTTACCCGAAATCACAATCCCGCCGCATGGCCGACGATCTGCTGGAAAGCTATATTATCCAACATATTGAGGCCTCTCCCGACGAGACGGTTTTCTTTTCCTGGCATGGCGGCGAACCTACTCTTCTGGGCATCGACTATTTCCTCCGGATCCTGGAACTCCAGGAACGCCATCGCCCCGACGGCCGCAAGATCGCCAACGGTATCCAGACCAACGGAACCCTGATCAACGAGGAATGGTGCCGCTTTCTAGGCAGCAACCGGTTCTATGTGGGCCTCAGCATCGACGGCCCAAAATATCTGCATGACCATTACCGGGTAACGAAAAAAGCGGAGGCCACCCATAAAGCGGTGCTACACGCCCATCGCCTGTTCAAGAAGCACCGCATTCATTGCGACCTACTTTGCGTCGTTAATGAGCGGAACGCCCGCCAGCCGGTGCTGGTCTACCGCTTCTTCAGGGATCTCGGTATTGATTTTCTGCAATTCCTGCCCCTGGTCATCCGCGACGGCAAGGGCGGTGTGGAAAAGGAATCCGTGCCGGCCAAGCTGTATGGCGAGTTCCTAAGCGCGGTGTTCGACGAATGGGTGCGCAACGACGTCGGGCGCATAACCATTCACAATTTCGAGGAGGCCTTACGGCCCTATATCGGCCTGGATCATTCGCTCTGTGTCTTGCGGGAGACCTGCGGCGACGTGGTGGTCGTCGAACATACCGGGGAGTTTTTTTCCTGCGACCATTTTGTCGAGCCAGACCATATGCTCGGCAATATTCAGGAAACGCCGCTGGTCGACATGATCAACGGCGCGGCACAGGCACGGTTCGGCAAGCATAAAAAGGACAGCCTGCCGCAATATTGCCGGGACTGCGAAGTGCTTAGCTCTTGCAACGGCGGCTGCCCCAAGGACCGCTTTATCCAAACGCCGGACGGTGGGGACGGCCTGAACTACCTCTGCACCGGCTATAAACATTTCGCTCTGCACGCACGGCCTTATCTGCAAAAATTCGCACAACTGAAAAAAATGCGGCAGCCGGCCACAAAAATCATGGAGGTCCTGCGCGAGGGCCCGAAAAAGCCTGTGCGCCAGGTTGGCCGTAACGACCCCTGCCCCTGCGGCAGCGGCAAGAAATACAAAAAATGCTGCCTCAACCGAGCCAGCCTCTAGACATTAAAGGAGAAAGAATATGGGCCAGGACATCGAGATCAATGCGACGGGGGGCGGCGCTTTCGCGGCCTATCTGGCGCTGCCCGAGAGCACGCCGGCACCAGGCATCGTGCTGTTGCCGGAAGTCTTCAACACCAACGATCATATCCGCTCAGTCGCCGACGGCTTCGCCGCCGAAGGTTTCACCGTCATCGCGCCGGACGTCTATTGGCGTCAGGAAGCCGGCTGTTATCTACCCTACACGGACGAGGGCCGGGCCAAGGCGCAGGCATTGCGCGCCAAATTGGACACGGATCAATTCGCCAATGATCTGGGCGACACCGTCACCGCCCTGAAGGCGCGGTCCGAATGCGCAGGAAAAGTCGGCGTCGTCGGCTTTTGCCTGGGCGGTAAGTTCACCTACCTCTCGGCCACGCGGCATGAAATCGACGCGGCGGTAAGCTACTACGGTGTTCAGATCCATGAGTACCTGGACGAGGCCAGGAACCTGCACTGCCCGATCCTGATGCACTTCGCTGGCATTGATCCGCACGTACCGCAAGACACCGTCGACGCCATACAGGCCCATATGGGGGCATGGGAAAATGTAGACATTCATCTCTATCCCGGCGCCGAGCACGGTTTTAACCGCCACGGCCATCCGCCCTACAGCGAAGCGGCGGCTGATCCTGCGATGCAACGCACCCTGGCACATTTCCACAGGCTATTAGGTTGACCTTGCCTAGCGCAAGTAGTTAGCCGGTCATGCATGAACTGCTGCAAACCAAGGTCCGCATCGCCCTGCCGGCGATGTTGGCGATACAATCCTTCGGCACTATGTGCAGCTTCGCCGCCGCCGTCGTGGCAGTGCAGGCGGCAGGCGATCTTGGTGTAAAGGCCACGAACATCGGCATCTATATGGCTGTGCTGTATATCGCCGGCATGCTGGCGGGCCTCGGCGCGGGCAGTTTTCTAGCCCGCTTTGGCGTTATCCGGATCTGCCAGGCCGCCTTGTTGGCTGCGGCCTTGGGTCTTTGGCTGGCCGGCGCCATCCCCCTCTGGTGGATGGCCTTGGCCAGCGCAGCGCTGATCGGCATCGCCATGGGGCCGCTCAACCCGGCTAGTTCGCGGATCCTGGCGCGGCATGCGCCGGAACGCTGGCAACCCCTGGTATTCTCCCTGAAGCAGACGGGGACGCCCATGGGCGGAATGCTGGCCGGGCTGCTGCTGCCGCCGTTGATGGCGCTGTATGATTGGCGGATCGCCGTCGTCGCGATCACCATGCTGCCACTCCTCACAATTGTCGGCGTGCAGTGTATCCGCAATGATCTCGATGACGACCGGGACCCCCGCTATCCCATCAGCCTTGCCGGCGTCATCGAGTCCCTGCGTGTGATCGTTGCATCCAAACCGCTTATAACGCTGGCTGCGGCGGGCTATTTTTATACATTCACACAGATGGCCATTCTGGCCTTCATGGTAATCTATCTAGAGGAAGCAAACGGTCTTTCGATTGAATTTGCTGGAGCCATCTTTGCCATCATCCACGGTTCGGCGATACCGGCGCGCATATTTTGGGGTGCAATTGCCGGCCGCTTCCTGCGAAGTTGGGTATTGCTTGGCCTAATCGGGGTGATGATGTCCTTCAGCATCGTCTCCATGAGTTTCTTCACCACGGCCTGGCCATTCTGGCTGACCGCGCTGATCGCGGTCATGCTAGGCGCCAGCACGAATGGTGTGTTGGGCCTTCTACTTTCCGAGTTTGCCCGCCTGGCGCCGCCGAACAAAGTGGGCGAGGCCGCTGGTGGCGGGCAGTTCTTTCTGTTCTTCGGTATTGTCTCGGGTCCTCCGGTTTTTGGCGCGATGGTCGAGTTCGGCGGCGGCTATACCAATGCTTTCTATTTGATTGCCGTTGCATCCTTGGCCGCAGGCGTTTTCCTATTAGCGACCACTAAACGCGGCAAAGGCGCATGAACTAGCATAAAAGCACACCTAGTCTTGCTGCTTGGATGTGCTAAAATGAGCCAGGGCGTGTTGTATTGGAATGGAAATAGGCTACGACTGACTGTGGATTTCTAGATCGATATAGACACCAATCACATAAACCTCAGAAATAGGGCGAAGGCACCATGCGGAAATATTTGCACATAAACCTCGATGACCAATCCACCGAGACCGAGGAGCTGACCGGCGCGGCGTGCATTCGTGTGGGCCGGTATTTCATTGCTAAGACTCTGCTGGAAAAGGGTGCGGCGAAGGTCGATCCGCTATCGCCGGGCAATCCGTTGATTTTTTCCGCCGGGCCATTGGCCGGCACCAACTTTTCCAACGCCAACCGCATCTCTGTCGGCTGCAAAAGCCCGCTCACAGGCGGCGTCAAGGAAGCCAACGCCGGCGGCACCTTTGCATTTGCCATGGGCCAATGCGAGATATCCGGCATAACCCTGATAGGCGCCTCCAACGACTGGGTGATCATCCGCGTCAGCAAGGAGGGAGATATCAGCTTTGATGACGCGACACCGTTTCTGGGCATGGGCAATATCGAAACGGCGGCGAAGCTGTTCGAAAAATACGGCGACAAGATCTCCATGGGTCTGTGCAGCCCGGTCGGCGAATACGGCGGCCTGGTCGCCGGCATCTCGTTCCCCGATCCGGAAGGCCGGCCCGTGCGCATCGCCGCGCGTGGTGGCGTCGGTGCGGTCATGGGCAGCAAGAAGGTCAAGGCGATCATCGTCGATATGAACAAAATGCCCACCTTCCACGACCGCAAGAAGGTCATGGGCCGGGTCCGTGAATACGGCAAGCTGCTGCGCGAGGACAAGGCGATCGAGGCCTTCTCCATGTTCGGCACGGCGATGGTCAGCGATCTGACCAACCAGTTGGGCGGCCTGCCGACACGCAATTTCAGCGATGGCCGCCTGGTCGACGCATCAGAGGAAACTCTGAAGCTGGGCGGCAGCTATATCCGTGATCTGACCATCGAACGGGGCGGTGAGACGACCCATGCTTGCATGCCTGGTTGCATGATCAAGTGCTCCAACGTCTATGTGGACGAGAACGGCGAGGAGATGGTCTCACCGCTGGAGTATGAATCCCTTGGCCTGCTGGGCAGCAACTGCGGCCTGAAAGATCCCGACGACGTGGCCCGTACGAACCATCAATGTAACGACCTGGGCATCGATACAATCGAGGTCGGGGCCATGCTGGGCGTGCTGATGGAAGCCGGCGAAGGCGAATTCGGCGATGCCGATTTCATGCTGGCCGCAATGGACGATATGCGCGCCGGCAACGAGCGGGGCCGCATCCTGGCCCAGGGTGCCGGCCGGGTTGGCAAACACTATAATGTCGCCCGTATTCCAGTGATCAAGAACCAGGGCATCAGCGCCTATGACCCCCGCGCCATCGAGGTTACCGGCATTTCCATGATGCTGACCGCTCAGGGCGCTGATCATACGGCGGGCAATATCCCCGGTCACAAGAGCGCCGATATGACGACCGAGGAATTGACCGAGGCCAGCCTGGATATTCAGGAAGACTGCGCGGCGGCGGATTCCATGGGTCTCTGCCTGTTCGGGCGCTCGGTCACCAACATCAATCAAGGCCTGATCGTAGCCGCCGTCAACGATGCCCACGGCACCAATTTCGACGCTTCCTTCATGAAGGATCTGGGCCGCGAAGCCTTGCAGCTGGAGTGGGAATTCAACCGCCAGGCCGGCTTCACCGAGGATGATGACGAACTGCCGTCGTTCTTCTACGACGAAACCTTGGAGCCAACGGGCAAAACCGCCCGCCATCACAGCGGTCAGGTGAACGAACATATGCGCAAGCTGCTGGGCGGCAACAAGGCCGCATCGTAGCCTGCCGCTAGACGACGGCGGACCGAAGGCGGCAAACCGGACGGGGGTATAGGGAAGCAGGGGATCCAGAACCGCCCAATCGCGGCGGCGGTAGTGTTATTCGGTACTGGCGCCCGCCTTCGGCGGGAACCGCCATCGTGATCGCGACATGATGTTCGTAACGTGGTGAGATCAACATAGTGATCTCAACATGGCGATCTCTATGGGTTTTGACCGGCGCGATGTGCTATGACATGCGCCGGCGGGGTAGAAGCATTCAGGGGGAATAATTCAGCATGAAATTATACAATTCCATCGGTCCAAATCCGCGCGTTGTCCGCATGTTCATGGCGGAAAAGGGCATTGATCTGCCCATGGAAGAGGTTGACATCATGGCCGGCGTCAACCGCCAATCGGACTATCTTCAGCTCAATCCGTCCGGGCAATGCCCAGCGCTGGAGCTTGATGACGGCGGCGTTCTGGCGGAAATCACGGTGATCTGCGAATATCTTGAGGATCGCCATCCTGAACCGGCGCTGATTGGCGCCACGGCGGAGGAAAAAGCAGAAACCCGCATGTGGACCCGGCGTATTGACCTCAATATCTGCGAGCCCATGGCCAATGGCTTCCGCTATTCCACGGGCCTGAAGATGTTTCAGGGCCGCATGCGCTGCATCCCCCAGGCAGCGGACGACTTAAAGGCGGCAGCCCAGGACAAATTGCAGTGGCTGGATCAACAGATGGCGGGTAAGAGCTTCATCGTCGGCGAACGGTTAACCCTGGCCGATATTCTGTTGTTCGGCTTCATCGATTTCTTTGCCGGCGTGGATCAGCCCATTGATCAATCGCTGGCGAATATCACCGCCTGGCACGGACGCATGCAGGCCCGGCCCAGCGCCACGGCCTGATATCCGGTTTCAGGTGGGAAGACCAAAATTAGTAATATTACGAAACAGTTCCAGCAAAGGAAAATCCATGGACGACGACGCTAAAAAAACTGCTCTACGCATGATTCCTTACGGCATCTATGTAATGACGGCGGAAAACGACGGTGAAGTCGCTGCCGCCACGGTCAACTGGGTGACGCAAACCTCGTTCGCGCCGCCCTTGGTTGTGGTCGGGGCAAAAGCGGATTCCGGCGCCTACACCATCGCCAAGGCAGCCGGCAATTTCACCCTGAACATGCTGGGCAAGGGGCAGCAGGGCATGGCCTTCGGCTTTTTCAAGCCCGCCACCCGCGACGGCGATACCATCAGCGGCGAGCCCTTCACGATGGGCGGCAACGGCGCCCCTGTTCTAGATAACGCCGTCGCCTCCGTACAATGCAAGATCGTCGAGATCGTCGAACAAGGCGATCACCACATCCTGGTCGGCGAAGTGGTCGACGCCAATGTAGCCAAGGAACCCGAAGGCCGCGCCGATGAAGCGATCCTGGAAATGAAGGAACTGGGCGACAACGTCTTTTACGGCGGCTAGGACCGGTCCACTTTATCGGAGACGCCGGGCTGCCCATGGGATCACAACCACTAGGCAGCCCAGCGACCCGATGAATATCAAAATATGCCCTAATGCCGTATTTCGTCGGCGTCCAGGTGGCGAAACTGCAATGGCGTGATCAGCTTGGCCGAGGCGACGCGAACCGAGTGCAATGGCCCATCCAGATGCCTTTCCCAGAACGCGAGGAGTTCATGCAGGCGGGGAAAGCGCGGCGCCAGATCATATTCCTGCCATAAGTAGGTCTGTAGCAATGCCGGCCAGTCCGGCAGCCGATAGGTGATTTCCGCCGTCGTCAAACGGTAGCGGTCCAATTGCGTTTATATCGTGGCCGTGATGTTGCTCCTTTTGTGCCCATCGAACCACCTCTTTTATTTTTCATGTAATCCCATGAAGATCTTATTGAAAGTCCTGCAAATTCAACGGCTTGGCGCTCATTTGGCAAGGTAGCTAATAAAATTTGTTGGGCTGGGCGGAAAAGAAATACTTGAACCTGGAGCCCGCCTCGCCTAAATCACTGGCACTCGCCTCCATAGAGTGCTAGCAAGCGCTCTTGGCGGCTAAAAAAAGCGATACAGCTACCAATGAAACCGAATTTTTTGCAACCTACAGCGACTGTGAGGACTCCATGAAGCTTCGTCCGCTGAACGACCGCGTGCTGATCAAGCGCGCCGATGAGGACACCAAAACCGCCGGCGGAATTATCATTCCCGATACGGCGCAGGAAAAACCAATGCAAGGCATCATCATGGGCGTCGGCCCCGGTGCCCGCGACGAAAATGGCGAACGCGTTGCCCTCACCGTGAAGAACGGTGACCGCATACTGTTCGGCAAATGGTCCGGCACCGAGGTAACCTTGGACGGCCAGGAACTGCTGATCATGAACGAAACCGACATCATGGCCGTGCTTTCGGACAAACCCGCCAAGCCCGCCAAAAAAGCGAAAAAGGGCAAAAAGGCGGCCTAACGGTTGCTTTTGCTCTTCTTACGCTCTGGCTTACATCAATACTAAAGGAGGCCAAAAAGCATGGCTGCCAAGGAAATTAAATTTGATACCGAGGCCCGCGATCGCATGTTGCGCGGCGTCGATGTCCTGGCCAATGCGGTCAAGGTGACCCTGGGTCCCAAGGGCCGCAACGTGGTGCTGGACAAATCTTTCGGCGCCCCGCGCGTCACCAAGGACGGCGTCGCCGTCGCCAAGGAGATCGAGCTGAAGGACAAGTTCGAGAACATGGGCGCCCAGATGCTCCGTGAAGTCGCGTCCAAGACCAATGACGTCGCTGGTGACGGCACCACCACCGCCACGGTGCTGGCCCAGGCCATCGTGCGTGAAGGTGCCAAGTCCGTCGCCGCCGGCATGAACCCCATGGATCTGCGCCGCGGCGTTGACCTGGCCGTCGAGGCGGTGGTCGACGCCCTGCAGAAAAGCGCGAAGAAGGTTTCCGGCCGTAAAGAGGTCGCCCAGGTTGGCGCCATCTCCGCCAACGGCGAGTCCGAGATCGGCGACATGATCGCCACGGCGATGGAGAAAGTCGGCAACGAAGGCGTCATCACGGTGGAAGAGGCGCAGAGCCTGGATACCGAGCTGGACGTGGTTGAAGGCATGCAGTTCGACCGGGGCTATCTTTCGCCTTATTTCATCACCAACGCGGAAAAGATGGTTTCCGAGCAGGAAAATCCGTACATCCTGCTGCACGAAAGCAAGCTGACCTCGTTGCAATCCATGCTGCCGATCCTGGAAGCGGTCGTACAATCCGGCCGGCCCCTGCTGATCATCGCCGAGGATGTGGAGGGCGAGGCCCTGGCCACCCTGGTGGTCAACAAATTGCGTGGCGGCCTGAAGGTTGCCGCCGTCAAGGCCCCTGGCTTTGGTGACCGGCGCAAGGCCATGTTGGAAGACATCGCCATTCTGACCGGTGGTCAGGTGATCTCGGAAGATCTGGGCATCAAGCTGGAAAGCGTCACCCTGGACATGCTGGGTACCGCCAAGCGGGTCTCCATGACCAAGGAAGATACGGTGATCGTCAACGGCGCGGGCAAAAAGGGCGGCATCGCCTCCCGTTGCAGCCAGATCCGGGCTCAGGCCGACGAAACCACGTCTGAGTACGACAAGGAAAAGCTGCACGAACGTCTGGCCAAGCTGGCCGGCGGCGTCGCCGTCATCAAGGTTGGCGGCGCGACCGAGGTCGAAGTAAAAGAGCGCAAGGACCGCGTCGATGACGCCCTGGCCTCGACACGGGCCGCGGTCGAGGAAGGCATCGTGCCCGGTGGCGGTTGCGCCCTGGTCTATGCCAGCCGCGCCCTGGATAAGCTGAAGGTCAAGAATCACGACCAGCAGGCGGGCATCGATATCATCCGCCGCGCACTGCAGGCCCCGATCCGGCAAATCGCCGAGAACGCGGGCGTGGATGGTGCCGTTGTCGCCTCCAAGGTGATGGAGAGCAAGAACACCAGCTGGGGCTTCAACGCACAGACCGAGAAGTATGTGGACATGGTCAAGGACGGCATCGTCGATCCGCTCAAGGTGGTTCGTACCGCCCTGCAGGATGCGGCCTCCGTCTCGGGCCTGTTGATCACCACGGAAGCCATGGTCGCCGACAAGCCTGCCAAGAAGGCTGCGGGCGGCGCCCCCGCCATGCCTGATATGGGTGGCATGGGCGACATGGGTGGCATGGGTGGCATGGGCGGTATGGGTGGCATGGGCTTCTAAGCCGGTTCACCAATACGCACATAACCCCAACGATTTAGAGGCCGCGCCAGTCCGGCGCGGCCCCTTTTTCTTTGCGCTATACCGCTACCTTGACGAGGACGCGGCCACCACGGCGGCGCGGCGTGGCGGAGCCGCCTCGGTCTGGGGCAAATCGCGCGCAAGGTGATTAGATGCACGGCCATTGCCTCCGCCCGGCCCCGTACGGTGATCTCACGCGCCTCGAAAGCCGAAAGGTCAGCGCCGGCGCGCGCCGCGACAAAGCTGGAGATCACCGTCTGCACGGCAAATTCCTTCAGCTCGCTAACAGGTACGCTGAACTTAACTGACGCGATGAACGCAATCATCCAGGCCTAGTCTTGCGTCCACAGGGCGATCTGTTTTCCAACGCTAGCAAAACCAGAGAGTGCCAGAGCCGGCAACAACAGAGCAGCGGTCAGCAGCCAGAGGCAGGCTCGACTGTACCAGGGTTTCAGGCGCAGCCATTGGTGCAAACCAATACAGCCATAGCCCCCTGCCAGGGCCGCTAGCCAGCCATACAGCGGCTCGAACACCCATATTTTCAGGATTTCATAGAGATAGCTGTCGTTGACGCCGAAAAATTCATGCACGCCCAGGGTCGCCAAAGCATGCACTAGTATGGCGCCATAGAACAAGATGGTCGCCGGCCAGTTGCGCCATAGCGCCGTAAAGACTTCACGCCCGGCCTCCATGGCGCCAAGGGATATATTGCCCAAGGTATGATTGATGAAATGCGTGGTCACAAAAACGAACAGCACCTACCCGCTGCCTAGTCTCAGTTTTCGCCCCAAACCTTTCCTCATTGTCCTCCGCGAAAATTAGCTAATGTGCTTCGTCCCAACTATTGCCAGTCCCGGCATCGACAACCAGGGGCACGGATAAATGCGCCGCGCCTTCCATTACCCATTTGGCCACCGTGACCGTTTCCTCGGCCTCCCCTTCGGGCACTTCAAAGACCAGTTCATCGTGCACCTGCAGCAGCATAGTCGCATTCAGCCCCGCCGCGGCCAAGGCATCCGGCATGGCGACCATGGCGCGGCGGATCACATCCGCCGCCGAGCCTTGAATGGGCGCGTTGATGGCGGCCCGTTCGTGAAAGCCGCGCCGCGCACCATTCTTGTCGTTGATGCCAGGCATATGCACCCGGCGGCCATGAATGGTTTCCACATAACCAAGCTCGCGGCAGCTTTCCTTGGTTTTTTCCATATAGGTGCGGATACCTGGATAGCGTTCGAAATAGGCATTGATGTAATCCTGCGCCTCGCCCCGTTCGATACCCAGATTGTTAGCCAGGCCAAAGGCGGAGATACCATAGATGATGCCGAAATTTATCGCCTTGGCCCGGCGGCGGATCATCGGATCCATATCCTTTATAGGCAGATTAAAAACCTGCGCCGCCGTCATAGCGTGAATATCGAGGCCATCATGAAAGGCCTCGCGCAGGGCGGTGATATCGGCGATATGGGCCAGGATGCGCAGTTCGATCTGGGAATAATCCGCGCTCAACAGTTTATGGCCCGGCGCCGCGATAAAGGCCTTGCGGATGCGCCGACCTTCCTCGGTCCTGACGGGAATGTTCTGCAGGTTCGGATCGGTGGAGGCCAGGCGCCCTGTGGACGTCGCCGCCATGGCGTACGAGGTATGGACCCGTCCCGTGGTGGGGTTGATCTGGTTTTGCAGGGCGTCCGTATAGGTGCTTTTTAGCTTTGCCAACTGACGGTATTCCAGCACCCGCAGCGGCAGGTCGTGGCCCTGCGCGGCCAGTCCTTCCAAAACATCGGCACCGGTTCCATAGGCACCGGTCTTTGTTTTCTTGCCGCCAGGTATGGACATCTTGTCGAACAGGATTTCGCCCAGCTGTTTCGGCGAATTGACGTTGAAGGCCTCGCCGGCCAGCTCGTGGATCTGCCCTTCCAGGGTAACGATACGGCCCGCAAAGTCGGCTGACAGCCGCACCAGTTCGGCCCGATCGACCAGAATACCGGCCTGTTCCATATCGACGAGCACCGGCACCAGAGGCCGCTCCAGGGTTTCATAAACGGCGGTCTTGCGGCTGACGAGCAGTTGCGGCTTTAGGCGCCGGTACAGACGCAGGGTCAGATCCGCGTCCTCAGCCGCGTATTCCACCGCTTTGTCCAACGGTACCTGATCAAATGTGATCTGTGATTTGCCGCTGCCCGCCACCTCCTTGAAGGGGATCGGCGCGATATCCAGGTGCAGTTTGGATAGCTCGTCCATCCCATGGCCGTGCATGCCGCCTTCCGTCACATAGGACAGCAACATGGTGTCATCGAGCGGCGTGATTTCGATGTCATAGCGGCGCAGCACCAGCATGTCGTATTTCAGATTCTGCCCTATCTTCAAGACCGACGGATCGGCCAGCAGAGGGCGGAGCAGATCCAGGGCACGATCCAGGGGGATCTGCTCCGGAGCCGTATCGGCAGTTCCGCCCAAATCCAGCTCGCCTTCCGGCACTGGGCCCTTGTGGCCCAGGGGGATATAGCAGGCCTGGCCCGGCTCAATAGAGAGAGAGACCCCCACCAGATTCGCCGCCATGGCGTCCAGGGATGTGGTCTCCGTATCCACTGCCACGACGCCAGCGGCGCGGGCCCTTTCGATCCAGCTTTCAAGCTCCGCCAGGGTTTGGATACATTGATAATCAAGCGCCGGTGCCGTTTCCGCCTCCGCCAGCGCCACGGCCTCCGGCACCTCGCCGCCCAAACGTTGCGCGATGCGCCCAGCCAAGCGTTCCAGGCCCATCTCAGCCATGAAATCCAGCAGCACCTCCGCCTCCGGCTCCCGTAGGCCCAGCTCGTCCAGGGGCTGTTCCACCGGCACATCATCCTTCAGAGTGACCAAATCACGGCTGACCCGGGCCAGATCAGCATGGTCAATCAAGTTTTGCCGCCGCTTTGGCTGTTTGATTTCCTCGGCCCGCGCCAACACGCCGTCCAGATCGCCATATTCGTTTATCAACAGCGCAGCGGTCTTGACGCCGATGCCGGGCACGCCGGGTACATTGTCCGTGGCATCACCGCACAGTGCCTGCACATCGATAACCCGGTCCGGTCCAACGCCGAATTTCTCATACACCTCGTCCGGGCCGATGCGGCGCTGCTTCATGGGATCATGCATGACCACGCCGCCGCCTATCAGCTGCATCAGATCCTTGTCGGAACTAACGATGGTGACCTGCATGCCGGCCTCCCTGGCCTGACGGGCATAGGTAGCGATGATATCATCGGCCTCGAAGCCGGGCATTTCGATGGTTGCCAGGCTGAAGGCTTCGCTGGCCCGCTTCACCAGGGGAAACTGCGGCTGCAGATCCTCTGGCGGCGGCGGGCGATGAGCCTTGTATTCGGGATAAATATCGTTGCGGAAGGTCTTGCGCGCGGCATCAAAGATCACCGCGAAGTAATCCACCTCGCCATCATTGCGCACATCATCGACCAATTTCGAGAGCATGTTGCAAAAGCCCGAAACGGCACCGATGGGCAATCCGTCGCTCTTGCGGGTCAGCGGCGGTAGGGCGTGATAGGCGCGGAAGATATAGGCGGAACCGTCGACCAGATAGAGATGGCCCGGTTGCCCGCCACCCGCCACGTGCTGGCTGGATGGCTTAGTGGAGGTGGTGCTGTTTTGCTCGCTCATGACGCCACTATGCCATGACCGGGCCATGGGTGGAATGATGTCAATGCGCAGCCAACAAAACCAATCGCCAAGATTCAGCGCTGACAAATGCCTTATTGGGTAGTCCGAAATATATTATGCGCCCAATAAAAGATATATAAATATTATAAAATAATCATTTGTCAATGTGCCTCCCTTAGTCTGTGAGTTGTTCGATGCGCACCAGGCTAACAAACAGCATCAGCCGTATCCGTCCTGGCTGATGCCGCTGGGCCGGTCCCCTCCTCCTCCGGCACAGCCCTTGGCTGGGAGCCGTGGCTTAGAGCCATGGAGCCCTTTCAATTTTTAAGACCAGGTTTCCAGGCGAGCGGCTCAGAACCCTGAAAATCACGAAAAATCAATGGTCATGCCGTCATAGGCCGGCTCCACCCCCGCCGGCAGCTCGGCGCACAAGGCCGCGTAATCCATATCCCAGGTCATATGAGTGAGGATCGCCCGCTTGGGCCGCAACCTATTGATCCATTCCAGGGTTTGGGCCAGATGGCTGTGGGTTGGGTGTGGTTTCGGGCGCAGGGCATCGACGATCCAGACATCCAGACCCCGCAACATTTCGAATGCGGTATCCGGCAGGCCGCTCAAATCCGTGGAGTAGGCCATGCCGCCAAAACGGAAGCCCAGGCTTTCCATAACGCCGTGGTCTTGCCGAAACGGTTGAATATCAATGTCGCCCACAGCAAAAGGGCCATCGATAAGGTGTGCCGTGGCAATGGCGGGATAATTGCCGGCGGTGGTGAAGATATAGTCGAAACGCTGTTGCAGGCTGGCCAGGGTGGCGGCATCTGCATATACCGGCGTGCGCGCGCCCCGCAGCAGGGTAAAGCCGCGCAAATCATCGATACCATTGACGTGATCGGAATGATCGTGGGTGTAAAGGACGCCGTCCAGACTCTGGAGGTTTATATCCAGGCATTGTTCGCGCATGTCCGGCGCGGTGTCGACGATCAGGTTGGTGCTCCCGCTTTGCACCAGGATAGAGGAACGGCGGCGGCGGTTCCTTGGCTCGGCTGGGTCGCAAACGCCCCAGATATTGCCGATCCGAGGCACCCCGCCAGAGGTGCCGCAGCCAAGCACGGTCACCCGCATCCCGGTTCTATTCCGCGACGATGAGAACCATGCTTGGCCATAAGGGCAAACTCCAAATTAGACAAAAAAATTTGACTGGCACTATAGATATATATCGATAGTAATATTTTATTAACTTTATTACTCCAGCCAATGCATCCATCCGTTGTTCAAAACACATGCGTATCAAGCGCTAGCCGCATCCGTCTATGGTTGGCGTGGCCGTACTGGGCTTCCTCGTCCCCCGGCACGGCATTTCAAGGGGCGCCACGACTTAGGCCACGGCGCCCTTTTCCTTTATTCAGCAATGGAATTACCGTGGCCTGCCGCCAAGGCCTTTGTAAAGAGCCGGAAAAAATTGCCCGTGCTCTGCTCCGCCATCTCCTGGCCGGTGACACCGCGCAACTCGGCCAGCTTGTTCGCCGTATTGGCGACGAAGGCCGGTTCGTTGTCCTTGCCACGATGGGGAATAGGCGCCAGATAGGGCGCATCCGTTTCCACCAACAAACGCTCCAGCGGCGTTTCCAGCGCCACCGCACGGACCTCGTCGGCGTTCTTGAAGGTAATGATACCGCTGAACGAGATATAAAAGCCCAAGGCCAGCGCGGCGCGGGCCAATTCCGGACCGGAAGAAAAGCAATGCAATACGCCAGGGAACGGTCCCTTGGCCGTTTCGTCCTGCAATATGGCGATCATTTCCCCATCAGCGGCCCGGCTATGCACGATCAGGGGCAGACCGGTTTCCCGGGCGGCGGCAATGTGGCGGCGAAACAGCTTGGCCTGAATGTCACGGTGGCTTTTGTCATAATGAAAATCCAGACCGGATTCACCAATTCCCACCACCTTGTCATGGCCGGCCAGCTCCACCAGACGTTCCGTGCTCAGGTCTGGCTCCTCCGCCGCGCTATGGGGATGCAGACCGACCGAGCAGTAGAGATTATCAAAACGTTCCGCGATGGCCAGGATGGAGGCAAAACGCTCGACCCGGGTACAGATTGTTACCATGGTCCCGACCCCGGCGGTCTTGGCCCGCGCCATCACGCCATCGAGATCGCCACTCAGAGAGGGGAAATCCAGGTGGCAATGACTATCGACCAGCAGGCTCAAGCGTCCTCCTCCGCGCCGCTATAGCGGGGAAAGACGCCTTGCGGTTTCGGCAGCACCGTGCCCGGCAGCAGCATTTCCTGGTCGCCCAGACTATCGAAGCTGCGTTGCTGCTCTGGGACAGCCAACTGATCCAGCATCTTGGCCGCCGCGTCAGGCACCACGGGTTGCGCCAGAATAGCCAGATGGCGGATTACCTCAGCCAGCACATACAACACCGTCGCCATGCGTTCAGGGTCGGTTTTCTTCAGGCCCCAAGGCGCCTGGGCATCCACATATCGGTTGGCATCGCCGACCACCTCCCACAATGCGGTCAGGGCATGATGGATGCCCTGTTCATCCATGGCCGAGCGCATCTTGTCCCGCAGGCCCCGCGCCGTAACCAGCAGGGCGCCGTCATCGACACTTAGCAGCGCGGGCGTGGGCACCACCCCCTCACAGTTTTTGTTGATCATGGACAAAACGCGCTGGGCCAGATTGCCGAAATCGTTGGCCAGATCGCTGTTCATGCGATTGACCATTGCCGTGTGGGAAAAATTGCCGTCGTTGCCGAAAGGCAGCTCCCGCATCATGAAGTAGCGCGTTTGATCCAGGCCGTATTTATCAACCAATTCCTGGGGCGGAATGAAATTGCCCAAGGATTTCGACATTTTCTGGCCTTCCACGGTCCACCAGCCATGGGCGAAAATCCGTTTCGGCGGAGCCAGACCGGCGGACATCAAAAAGGCCGGCCAATAGACCGCATGAAAGCGCAAAATATCCTTGCCCACCATATGCACATCCGCCGGCCAATAAGTCTTGAAGTCTTCCGCATCCGTATTGGGATAACCAACGGCGGTCAGATAATTTGTCAGGGCATCGACCCAGACGTACATGATATGGGCATCATCGCCCGGCACCGGCACGCCCCAATTGAACGAGGTGCGTGAGATGGAGAGATCCCTGAGGCCGCTCTTTACGAAGCTGACGACCTCGTTGCGCCGACTTTGCGGCAGAATGCGGCCCGGGTCTTCGTTGTAGTAAGCCAGCAACCGGTCCTGCCAGTTGGACAATCGGAAGAAATAGCTCGGCTCCTCCACCCATTCCACCGGCCCACCGAAAGGTGAGAGTTTCTCACCATTGGCGCCATCCGTCAGCTCGTCCTCGGCGTAGTAGGCCTCGTCCCGGACCGAATACCAGCCGGCATAACTATCCAGATAGATATCGCCGTTGTCCGCCATGGCCCGCCAGATCGCCTGAGAGGCCTCCGTGTGGCGCTTCTCGGTGGTGCGGATGAAGCCGTCGTTGGAAAAATTTAGCATAGGTGTCAGATCGCGGAAATTCTGCGAGACGCCGTCGCAAAAGGCCAAAGGTTCCACACCCGCCGCCTGGGCCGATTTCTCGACCTTCTGGCCATGTTCATCGGTACCGGTCATGAGTATTACGTCGCGGCCATCCAGGCGCATGAAGCGAGCGATCACATCACATGCCAGCGTGGTGTAGGCATGGCCGATATGGGGCTTGTCATTGACGTAATAAATCGGCGTCGTGATGTAATAGGCTTTGGCCTCGACCATTCGCTCTCATCCTATCCTGATAATCGGTACTACTGCCGCGCGGTGCTTTGCAAATCCATGAAGGCGCTCAAGACGACCTGTTTTCGATCCAGATTGACCCGCTCGGCCCGCATGGCCAAACCGCCGACCTTTTCCCATAGCTCGACCCAGCGATCAAGGCCGACGGCACCGGTCAGTCGGGTGGCCAAGGAGGCCTCGCCCGCCACCGCGTCGCGCATCCCCTCCAGCCCAGCGCCGCCACGGGCCAGGCGCGACAGCCATAGCCGCAGCAGATCGATCCAGACCCGATAGGCGGCTTCGTTGTTGGCCCGGTTCAAACGATCGCCCAAGGCATGCACAGCGGCGAAATCCAGCTCCGGCAGATTGCGCACCAGTTTGAGTAATTCATCATAGGTCTGCAGACCGCCTTCCGCGCCCATGGCCAGGGCGCGGCCCGGGCTGCCCTCGGCGAGGCGGACCAGGCCCAAACGTTCGCCCTCGTCCATCTCCGGTGCCTGTTGGGCCATCACTGCCATTGCCTCCGCCTCCGCCAATGGCCGCAGGGCAAGGTGACGGCAGCGCGAACGGATGGTCGGCAGCAGACGGCCGGCGGCATGGCTAACCAGCAGCAGCAGGCTCTTTTTGGGCGGCTCTTCCAACAGCTTCAACAAGGCGTTGGCGGCGTTCGGGTTCATTTCCTCGGCGCCATCAATAATGGCGACGCGCCAGCCGCCATCGGCCGAGGTCATGGCGAAAAACCGGCCAAGGGCGCGGATCTGGTCGACCACGATATCACCACGCATTTTCTTGGTCTTATCGTTCAGCGCCCGCTCGATCAGTTGCAAATCGCCATGGCCGCCCGCCAGGACGCGGCGAAAAACATCATGCTCGGGCGCCATCTCCAAGCTATCGGGAGTGCCGAACAGACCGCCGCCATCAGCGCCCTGGGAAAGCTGAAACCGGGCCATGCGGTAAGCCAGGGTCATTTTGCCAATGCCCCTGGGTCCAGATAACAGCCAGGCGTGGGGCAGGCGTTGGGCGGCGGCGGTATCAAGAAAGGCCTGTTCCGCGCCGCCGTGACCGATCAATATGGCGGCAGCGATAGGGCCGGAGAGAGCTTCGGGATCATCCGCCATGGCAGTACATCAATTGGAAACGCCGCCGAACACCAGATGTTCCAGCGCCGCGCCAAGACGACCAAAAACACCTTTGCGGGCAATATTGGCGCCGGCGATCAGGGGCCGCACGATCGGTGTCATGTTCGGTGCCTCGATGCGCAAGGTCGCCACCATCTGCCCCTTGGCGATGGGTGCTGGCAAGGGTCCCTGAAAATTAACGCTGACCTTCATGTCCCGGCGTGCCTTGCGCGGAATGATGATGGTCAGGGGATCCTCGATCAACAGGGGCACCGTACCCATGCTGCCCAGCCAGACCGAGGCGTCCGCCACCTGCTCGCCAGCCTTGAACAGGGCGTAGTTGCCGAATTCCCGAAACCCCCAGGACAACAGCCGTTGTGATTCCCTGCTGCGTTGATTGACGCTGTTCAGGCCGTTCACCACCAGATCCAGTCGCCGCCCGCTGCGCTGGGCCGAGGCGGCCAGGCCATAGCCAGCGGCCGCGGTATAGCCGGTTTTCAGGCCATCGGCGCCGACGTTCTTGTAAAGCAGGGGGTTGCGGTTGCCCTGGCGAATCTTGGAAAAGGTAAAACTGCGTTCGGAAAAGATCGGGTAATATTGCGGGAACTTGTCGATCAGGGCCCGGACCAGAATAGACAAGTCCTTGGCGGTCATGACGTGATCGGGATGCGGCCAGCCGGAGGCGTTAACGAAATAGCTGTCCAGCATGCCCAATTCCCGGGCCGTCTCATTCATCAGGCTGGCAAAGGATGCTTCATCGCCGCCAATGCCTTCCGCCACCACGATGCAGGCATCGTTGCCCGACTGGATGACGATACCGCGGATCAGGTCGCCGATCTTGACTTCGGTATCGACGCGGACGAACATTTTCGAACCGCCCATGCGCCAGGCTTTCTTGCTGACCGGAAAGGTATCGTCCATCTTCAGACCGCCGGCGGCCAACCGGTCGAACAGCATATACAGGGTCATTAGCTTGGACATGGATGACGGCGGCATAGCTTGTTCGGAATTCTTGGAAAACAGCACGGTCCCGGTGGCATGATCGATCAGGATCGCCTGTTTGGCCGGGGTTTCGGTCAAGGATTTCGCCGCCACCCCGGCGTTGCCGCCGGTCAGCAGCAGAGCCAGGGCGAAAACCGTGGCGGCCAGCGGAAGCAGCCGCGATCCGTATACGAAAAAACTCATGAAGCCTCATCCTCTAACTTCTTGCCAAATCATCAGGCAAACCTAGACCGGAAATATAGCAATTTTGTGGCAGGCTAGGCACCGTCAAAGAAAAAATTTCCGCATCTATCCATCATCGTTCGCAAGTTCATCACGCAGGGTGAATTTTTCCACCTTGCCCATGGCGTTGCGCGGCAAGGCATCCATGAAGATCACCTCGCGCGGATGCTTGTAGCGGGCCAAGCGCCCCTCGAACAGGGCCACTATATCGGTGCCCTGAATATCGCTGCCCGGTTGGGACACCACACAAGCCACGGGAATTTCGCCCCAGCGCTGATCGGGCCGGCCGACCACTGCGGCCTCCGCCAGGTCCGGGCAATCAGCCAGAATATTCTCCAGCTCCGCCGGGTAGATATTCTCGCCACCCGAAATCACCACGTCCTTCTTGCGCTCGTCTACATAATAGTAGCCTTGATCGTCCTGGTGCCCGATATCGCCGGTGTGAAACCAGCCGCCTTCATAGGCCTCCGCTGTGCCCGTTGCATTGCACCAATATTCGCGGAACAAGTTCTTGCCGCGCAGCACGATCTCGCCGCCATTCCCCTGCCCTACATCATCGCCGTTATCGTCTACGATACGCGCCTGGGTATGCAGGGCCGGCTTGCCGCAGGACCCTATTTTGGACCAGGCATCGGCAATCGGCAGGCAGATAGCGACCGGCGCGCTTTCCGTCAGACCGTAGATTTGTGTCGCGGCAATGCCCCGATCCAGAAATGCACGCAGGATCGTCTCCGGCACAGCGGAAGAGCCAAGGGCAACGAAACGCAGGCTGGATAGGTCCGTCGCCGCCCAGTCGGGATGACCGGTCAAGGTCATGGCCATGGCCGGCACCGTTAGAAAAATTGTCGGCTTGCACCGCGCCAGGGCGGCCAAGGTCGCGGCGGGATCATAACGGGCCTGAATGGTGACGGTGGCGCCGGCATGGATGGCGGGCGTGGTGTGGATATTCATGCCGCCCACATGGAACATGGGCAGCACGGTCAGAATATGGTCGTCGGCGATGATGTCCTGGGCCGCGATAGCGTTGACCGCGTTGTGGAAAATAGCCTCCTGGGTCAACAGCGTGCCCTTGGGCCGCCCGGTGGTGCCGGAGGTGTAGACAATGGTCAGCGGATCATCTAGGCCACCACCGCCCGTTGCTTGCACCATTTCAGTCGCGGCCAGCAATCCTTCGTAGCTTTGCCAAATGTCATCGAGGGCAGCGCCATAGGCCACGAGGGGCAGGCCGGCATCAATACCGTTCAAATGTTCAAAAAAATCAGCTTCGGCCAGCACCGCTTTGGGCTCGCAATCACGCAGGATCCAGGCATGTTCGGGTGGTGCCAGACGCCAATTCAAGGGCACCAGCATGGCGCCCAGGCGGGCACAGGCAAACAGCAATTCTAACAGCTCCGGGCTGTTATACCCGAGATGCGCCACCCTATCGCCCTTGCTTACGCCCAGGTGGCTTTGCAACATGGCCGCCAGATGCCGAACCCTGGCGTCCATCTCGCCATAACTGATGTCCCGGCCCTCGAAATGCACCGCCGTCTTGGTACCATGCCAATCGGCCCAATGGCTGATCCAGTGAGAAATATCCATCGCCCCAAATTCTCTAACTGTCTCTCTAACTAACTCTCGCCTGCCTCGAACAGGCTTTCCCAACCCAGGCGCTCCATGCAGATCTCCGGCGTCCAGGGTAGCATCAAGGCGCCGCAGCGGGAATCCCGATACAATTGCTCCAGGCGCAAATTGCGAAAGATGGCCCGCCCGCCACAGGTGCGCAGTGCCAGGCGGCAAATGTCATTGGCGAACTCCATCACCGTATATTGCGCCGCATAGGCCCGCAAGCGCGTATCCTTGGCCGGATTAACCCCGGCCTCTGCAATTGCACATTGGAAAAGCGCACGAGCCTGCTCCAGCTTGATGCGCATTTCAGCCACCGCCAGCTGCTTGGCCGGGCTGTGCCGTGCGCTGCCGGCGGGTGGGCCGCCCTCGACTTCGCCGCGCAGATACTGGCAGGTAAAATCGAACGCCGCCTGGGCGATGCCCATATAGGTGGGGCACAGCGTCATGAACATGTGCGGCCAGTTCCTGGCGGCCTGATAATACCCGCCCCGCGGCATCAGCTGATGTTCATCGGGTACGAAAACATCCACCAGGCCCAAATTATTGGACGAGGTCGCCCGCATGCCCAGGACATCCCACTCGCCGCTAATGGTAAAGCCTTCCGACACGCCATCGACGGCCAGGTAGATGGTGTCCTTGACGTCCGCTTCGCCGTTCTCCTTGGCCTCAGTACAGAGCACGCCGTAAAAGTCCGCCGCACCGGCCAGGGAGGCAAAATGTTTGCGGCCATTAACCAGCCAGCCACCTTTCACCTTGCGCGCCGTGGTGCCAAAGGGCGCCCTACCTGCCGCCGCCGCGCTGTTGGGCTCTGAAAATGGTTGCGCGAAAATCGCGCCATCCTCGATCACTTTGCGGTAAATGCCCGCGCGGCGGCTTTCATGCAGCGCGCGCTGTTCCCCGGCCATCTCCAGGTCATCAGCCATTTGCGAGGACCACAACATGGTGGCGCAATGCATGTTGAAGGTTAGCGCCGTGGCCCCGCACCAGCGCCCCAACTCCGCCGAGATCTCCATATAACCCTTGTAATCCACGCCCAGACCGCCGTATCGCGCGGGAATGACAAGCCCAAGAAAGCCGGCATCGCGCAGATCGGCATAATTCTCGGTTGGGAACCGGCCCTCCCGGTCGTAGGCGGGAGCGCGGGCGAGGAATTTATCCCGGCCCAGACGGCACGCGGTGGCAAGTAGTTCAGCCTGCGCCGGCGCCGTCATGCCAACTCACCTTGCAATACGCCGTCCTTGACCACGGCCTGGTCGTCCAGCTGCACGGTGCAGTTGCGGATGGGCAGATCAAAATGGCCTAGGGTTTGCCGGCCCGCCACTTCGTTGGCACCGGTGGAATAGACCACGTTGCCGGCAAAGGCGCGCAGCTCGGTGCCATTGAAATCCCTACGGTCGTACATGGTCATAGCATCCCATCGCGCACCTTGGTTCATGCCCCAGCCGATGTGCGAGGTGGCATAGGCATCCCGGTCATCCCAGGCCGCAAAATAACTGCGCATCAGATCCGCGTCGACGCCATCGCCTTCGATGGCTGCTACATAATCATCCTCGATCCGCAATGTTATGGGTGCATCAAGATAGCGCTTGAAAGTCAGGTTTACATCACCCCGATCCAAGACCAGCGTACCGTTGACGGTACCGGTATTGGGAAAACACAGACAAAGCCCGTCCGGCCAGTGCGACATGATACCGGGTCGGGTAACCCAGCCCCAACCGCCACCCGCCACGGCGCCCGTCAAATCCACAGCCAGATTGCTGCCGGCAGCCGAGGGTATGGTCATGGTATTGGCCTCCCGCAGCATCTTCATGCCCAGCTTGACCTTGCCTTCCAGGGCATCATCCGGGGCCAGGCGCTCCACGGCCTCGGGGTGCTCGTTGGAGATCATCAAGACCCTGGCGCCGCCCTGCAGGATTTCGGGCAGCTCCGGAGCATGCAACAGGCCTTCAACGGTGCAATCCACGACAAAACTGGTGCTGGCCAGGGCGCCCACGACAGGGCGAATATTCTGGATCACATCCGAAGCGCCGGTGGAACGCACTGGCACGGGCGACGATTGCGCGGGCGTCGGGACCACTATGTGAAACGGCTGTGCGCCCAACCGATGCAGGGCCAATTCCGCCAATTGCACATTGATGGGCCGAGATTGGCTTTCCGACAGAATTGCCGCCACCTCGCCCGGCGCCAACTTGCAACGTTCGAAGACAGCCGCGAAGCAGTCTATCCATTTTCCCTCGAGACGTTCCTGCAACATACCGCCAATCCCCCTTTTTCGCCCTGATGTTAGTGCAACATCCCCTCGCAGCGACAGGATAAAACATAACCTTGATATTTGAACACGCGGTATTTCTGGGGCATGACATGGGCGCGGGCCATGCCGGGCAGGAACGCTCCATGAGATTTTGCATCTTCAATTCGGTTGCCATCGGCGCCCAGCATGCCCGCGCGCCCATGGTTTGAAGCGCGTCGCGGTGGTCGACCTCGACGCGCATCACGGCAACGGCACCCAGGCCGCGTTCTGGGATGACGGCGATCTGTTCTATGGCTCGACCCATCAAATGCCCCAGTATCCGGCCGGCGCGGCATCGAAAAGGGGCGCCAGCAATATCCATAATTTTCCCCTGGCCCCAGATGCCGCGGGAAGTGATTTTCACGCCGCCGTCACCGACGGTTTGCTGCCGGCCCTGGATAGGTTCGAACCGTAATTATTGTTGATTTCAGCGGGTTTTGAAGCCCATGCTGATGATCCCCTGGCGCAACTACGCCTGGACACGGATGACTATGCCTGGGTCAGCCGAGAATTATTGGCCATGGCGGCGCGCCGTTGCGATGGGCGGCTGGTTTCCTCTCTTGAAGGCGGTTATGATCTGACCGCATTGGCAATGGCAACGGCGGCCCACGTCCGAGCCTTGATGTCCGTACCCTGAAGTCTGGGCCCTGATAGTGGCATGAAAGTATTGGCGAATGGCAAAACAAACAAATAGCGAAAGCGAAGCTATCCCCGACGATGTGGCGGCCATGAGTTTTGAAGCGGCCATGGTAGAGCTGGAAACCATTGTACAGAATTTGGAGGACGGCCAGGTCGATCTGGATGCCTCCATCGCGCTTTATAGCCGGGGCGCGGTTTTGAAACGCCACTGCGAGGCGAAGCTTAATACCGCCTCCGAGCAGGTCGAAAAAATCGTTGCCGACGGCACCGGCCAGGCCCAGGCGGTCGAAGCCGCCGATATCGAATAAATTCTTAACAAGTATCTGATGGTTAGTACAAATGGTTGACTTCAATGCCATGCTGGACAAGGCTGCCGAGGCCGTGGACCAGGAATTGGCTAATCTGCTGCCCGAGGGCCGCGAGTTGGAGCATCGCCTGTTCGATGCTATGCGGCATGCGGTTCTGGGCGGAGGCAAGCGCCTGCGCCCCTTTCTGGTCATTGCCAGCGGCGAGATTTTCGATATGGAGATGGAGCAATGCCTGCGCACGGCAGCAGCGGTGGAACTAGTGCATGCCTATAGCCTGGTGCATGACGACCTGCCTTGCATGGATGACGATGATCTGCGTCGGGGACGGCCAACCGTGCATAAAAAGTTCGATGAGGCCACGGCGGTGCTGACCGGCGATGCCCTGCTGACCCTGGCGTTCGAGGTTCTAGCCAACCGCCGGACCTCGTCCGATCCGGAGGTGCGGACGAATCTTGTCGCCGGCCTGGCAAAAGCGGCTGGCGGCCACGGCATGGTCGGCGGTCAGGTGCTGGACCTTTGGGCTGAAAACAATTCGCTGGACGAGGCCGGAACGGTGCGCATGCAACGCCTAAAAACAGGCGAAATGATCGCTTTCGCGGGCGAGGCGGGAGCCATTCTGGCCAGGGCCCGGCCGCAACAGCGCCAAGCCTTGCGTATGTTCTCCCATGATCTGGGCCTAGCCTTTCAGATCACCGACGATTTGCTGGATGCCGAAGGCAGCGCGGAAGAGGTCGGCAAGGCCACGGGCAAGGATGCCGCCGCCGGCAAGGCGACGATCGTTGCCAAATTGGGTATCGAGGCTGCCCGAGACCAGGCCGCCTTGTTGTCCCGCCAAGCCGCGTCGCATTTGGATCGATTTGGCAACAAGGCTAATCCTTTGCGGGCTTTGTGCGAATTCGTTATAACTCGAAGCAGTTGATACGATTTACGGCGGAAACTAATTGTCAGACAGCAAGACGCCATTGTTGGATACCATTGATGGGCCAGCGGATACCCGTCAGCTGTCCTCGGAGCAGCTACGCCAGTTGGCAGACGAGCTGCGCACCGAAACCATCGATGCGGTTTCAGAGACGGGCGGCCACCTGGGTGCCGGGCTGGGCGTGGTCGAGCTGACCGTCGCCCTGCATCATGTTTTCAACACCCCAGACGACGTGCTGATCTGGGATGTGGGGCATCAGGCGTATCCCCATAAAATTCTGACCGGCCGGCGGGATCGTATCCGCACCCTACGCCAGGGCGGCGGCCTATCAGGCTTCACCAAGCGTTCGGAAAGCCCCTATGATCCGTTCGGTACGGCGCATTCGTCAACCTCCATTTCCGCCGGGCTTGGCTTCGCCATAGCCCGGGATCTGGATGGCCGGGATAGCAATGTCATCGCGGTGATCGGTGATGGCTCCATGAGTGCCGGCATGGCGTTCGAGGCCATGAACAACGCCAGCTCACTGGATACCCGCATGATCGTGATTCTCAACGATAACGACATGTCGATCGCGCCTCCCGTTGGCGCCATGAGCGCCTATCTATCACGCCTGTTGTCCTCGCGGCCCTATCGCAGCCTGCGTTATTTCGCCAAACAACTAGCCCAGAAAATGCCCGAGCCCATGGAACGCACCGCGCGCCGGGCCGAGGAATATGCCCGCGGCCTGATTACGGGCGGCACCCTGTTCGAGGAACTGGGCTTTTTCTATGTGGGTCCCATCGATGGCCACAATCTGGATCATCTGCTGCCGGTGCTGAAGAACGTGCGCGAAGCCCGGCGCACCAATCCGATCCTGGTGCATGTGGTGACGCAAAAGGGCAAGGGCTATGCCCCGGCCGAGGAAGCGGCTGATAAATTCCACGGTGTTTCCCGCTTTGACGTGGTCACCGGGGCCCAGACCAAAGGTAAGCCCAATGCGCCCAGCTATACCAGTGTATTCTCCGACCAGCTGGTCCGCGAGGGCGAGCGTGATGACAAAATCGTGGCCATCACCGCCGCCATGCCATCAGGCACTGGCTTGGCCGAATTCCAGCAACGCTTTCCCAACCGCTGTTTCGATGTGGGCATCGCGGAACAACACGGGGTGACTTTCGCAGCCGGGCTGGCGGCAGACGGCTACCGGCCCTTCGCGGCGATCTATTCAACATTCCTACAGCGAGCCTACGATCAGGTGGTCCACGACGTCGCGATCCAAAAGCTGCCTGTGCGCTTCGCCATCGACCGGGCCGGCCTAGTGGGCGCCGATGGTCCGACCCATGCGGGCGCCTTCGATATCACCTATCTGGCCAGCCTGCCTAATTTCGTCGTCATGGCGGCAGCGGATGAGTCTGAACTAACCCGCATGGTAGCCACCGCCGCCCGCATTGATGACGGGCCCTCAGCCTTCCGGTATCCTCGTGGCGAGGGCGAGGGGGTGGAGATCGAGCTACCAGCACAGCCATTGCAGATCGGCAAGGGCCGCATGATGCGCAAAGGCAATGCGGTCGCCATCCTGTCCCTGGGCACACGCATGGGCGAATCCCTAAAGGCGGCGGAGGAGCTGACCGCCAAGGGCTATTCAACCTCCGTGGCCGATGCCAGATTTGTTAAGCCGCTGGACGAGGATCTGATCTGCGAACTGGCCCGCAGCCACAAAGTCCTGATCACGATCGAGGAAGGCTCGATCGGCGGTTTCTCGGCCCATGTGCTCCAATGTCTGGAACGCCATGAATTGCTCGATAACGACCTGAAGATCCGCACCATGATGCTGCCCGACAGCTTTATCGATCATGACGCCCCAGAAAAAATGTATGCCGCCGCGGCCCTGAACGCGCCCGATATTGTCGCCAAGGCGCTGGCCTCCCTGGGGCAAGCGCAAGAGGTCGAGGCACCAAAGCTGGCCTAGGCGGACATGTCGTCTAAAGCAAAATCAAAAACGAAGCCGGCAAAGATGCGCCTGGATCTATTGCTGGTCGAACGTGGCCTGGCGGAGAGCCACGGCAAGGCGCAGGCCCTGATCATGGCCGGCAAGGTTCACGGTGCGGACCGGCGTCTGGACAAGGCCGGCCAGGAACTGGCCATTGATGCCCAGGTTACCGTCAAGGGGCAGGACCATCCCTGGGTTTCGCGCGGCGGGGTCAAACTGGCGCACGGCCTGGTGGAATTTGACATCAATCCCACAGGGCTGATCTGCCTCGACCTGGGCGCTTCCACCGGCGGCTTTTCCGACGTCTTGCTGCAAAATGGAGCGGCCAAAGTCTATGCGGTAGATGTTGGGCATGGGCAATTGGCCTGGTCCCTGCGCAACGACAAACGTGTCGTGGTTCTGGAGCGGACCAATGCCCGCTATCTTACCCAACGGGAGGTGCCCGACGAGATTGGCCTGATCGTCTGCGACGCCTCCTTCATCGGCCTGCGCACCGTATTGCCCGCCGCCATGGCCCTGGCCGCACCCAGCGCCCAATTGATCGCCCTGATCAAACCACAGTTCGAGGTGGGCCCGGAGCGAGTGGGCAAGGGCGGCGTGGTGCGGGATCTGGAGCTGCATGCGGAGGTCCGGGCCGAGATCGGCACCTGGCTGGAGCAACAGCCCGGTTGGAGCATGCTGGGCACCACGGCCAGCCCCATCAAGGGACCACAGGGCAATATTGAATTCCTGCTTGCCGGGCGGCGGGAGGCTTGAAGCGATGGTGGAATTGACTATCGAAAGCCTGGGCGCCCGCGGCGACGGCATCGCCCATGATGGTACCGGCACCATCTATGTCCCCCATGGCGCGCCAGGGGACCGTGTCGCGGCCACGCTGACCGGAAAACGCGGCGACGGACGCCTGGCCCGCCTAGATGCGGTGCTGCGGCCGGGCCCCGATCGGGTAGAGCCATCCTGCCGCCATTTCGGCCTCTGCGGCGGTTGTGCCATGCAGCATTTGAATGGCCGTGCCTATAAGGATTGGAAGCTGAATATCCTGTGTCAGGCCCTGGCACGCCGAGACCTTGGCAGCACCGTGATCAAAGAGATGATCACAATGCCCACCGCCAGCCGCCGCCGGGCGCGGTTCGCGGCACTGCGTATGCGAAATGGCGTACAGCTGGGTTTTAACGAGTCCGGCAGCCACAAGATCATCAACCTCACGGAATGCCACATCCTGCGCCCCGCCATCATCGATCTGCTGGACGGCTTGCGCGGCCTGTTGACTGACCTTCCGGCCCAGAACAAACGCGCCGATGTTCAGGTGACCGAAACCGAAACTGGCCTGGATCTGTGGCTGGTGGCGGATCTGCCCCACGATGCCCAGACCGATATGCGCCTGGCCGATTTTGCCCAGGAGGTTGATCTGGCCCGCTTGTCCACCGGCAAGCGGCCGGAAGTGGTCATAGTACGCCGGGCGCCACAGGTGACCTTCACCGGTGTGGCCGTGACGCCACCGCCCGACGGCTTTCTGCAGGCCAGCCGAGCCGGCGAGGCCGCCCTGGTGCGGCTGGTCCAGGACGGCGTGGCGGATGCCACCAACGTGGCCGATCTATTCGCCGGCGTTGGCACCTTCAGTTTTGCTTTGGCCAGGGGCACAAAGGTTAAGGCTGTGGAAGGCGCGGACGATCAAGCCGAGGCCCTGATCGCTGCGCGCAATACCGCCCGGCGTAGCGGCATCGAGGTCGAGGTGCGCGACCTGGAACGCCGCGCCCTGTCGGCGAAGGAATTGTCCACGTTAGACGCCGTGATCTTTGATCCACCCCGGGCCGGCGCCGCGCGCCAGGTGGACAATCTAGCCGTATCCACGGTGCCCAAGATCATCGCGGTGTCATGCAACCCAGCAACCTTTGCCCGTGATGGCGCAATCTTGGCCGATGCCGGCTATCAACTGCAATCGGTTACCCCGGTGGATCAATTTCCCTGGAGCCGGCACTTGGAACTGGTGGCGGTGTTTCAGCGCTGAGCCTGAACATCGTGTCTTGCCAGGGCCGCGATGAGGACCATGGCTGGGAACAGAAAGGGTGGGTATGGCCCTGGCGAACTTCATACGCGGGTTTCTTGGCCGGGGTCGCCGGCAACACAGACGCCATGGCCACCCATCTATATGTGTGCGGTATCATGGCCGCCGAATGCGGGTGGAGGATTGGCCCCTTGGCGGCTGCTTACTGCCGGCACCAGAGCCAACGCTCGGTCCGCCCTTGCGGGTCGGCGGCACCTTTGAAGGACGGATCCGCAGTAGCAGCCTGGGCAATTCGGGCGAATTTCTGGCCGAGGTGGTGCGCATCACCGAGGACGGCGCGATGGGGCTGCGCTGGCTGGAATTGGATTCTCACGTTTTTCTGGTACATTCGGGCCACAACATCAAATAGGGAAACGAAACAATGGGCAGCATGATCGATTTTGCCAGGCCGGACAGCGGCGCGACGAAAGGCTATCTGGCCACGGCGGGCACGGATCGTGCCTCGGTAATCGTCGTTCAGGAATGGTGGGGCCTGAACGATCAGATTTGTGGTGTAGCCGACCGCTTCGCGCGGGCCGGCTACAACGCCCTGGCGCCGGATTTATACGAAGGCCGAGTAACACAGGAGCCTGATGAGGCGGCCCATCTGATGAGCGGCCTGGACTTTTCCGGCGCGACGCGTCAGGACCTACGCGGCGCGGCGCGGCATCTGCAAGGAATTGGCCAAAAAATCGGCGTGGTGGGCTTTTGCATGGGCGGCGCGCTGACCATCGCCAGCGCCGTGCATGTTCCTGAGGTGGCGGCGGGTGTATGTTTTTATGGCATACCGCCCCAGGAATTCGCCGACCCGGCCAAGATCGCCATACCACTGCAATGCCATTTCGCCGATCAGGACGATTGGTGTACGCCGGATGCGGTGAACGGGTTGGAAGCGGCGATGACTGCCGCCGGCGTCAATGCGCAGATCCACCGCTACAATGCAGCGCATGGCTTCTTCAACGAAACCAGCGAGGCCAATTACGATGCCGCTGCGGCGAATCTGGCCTGGGAGCGCATGACCAACTATCTAGCGACTAGTCTTTAGCGCCTTCTAACTCTTGCCGAAATCGCCGTGGCGGCCTTCGCCGGCGGCGAAGCGTGCCGCGCCAGCCTGGGCCTCGGCTGCCTTGGCGGCCTGGGACAGCTCCTTTTCCTCCGCCACCGCGTCCGCCAGGCTTTGCCCGGCCTGACGATATGCCGACATCCGGTCCGAACGCATGGCGATCTGGGGAAAGGCGGCAATCTGGTAGGCCAGTTCTTCCGCTGCCTGGCGGGTTTCCCCCTTGGGGGCGCGGCGCGTCGCCAGACCCCAATCAATGGCTTCGTCGGCGGCCACGCCACGCCCCGTAATTAACATATCCAAGGCCCGCGCCGCGCCGATCAGACGCGGCAGGCGCACAGTGGTGCCGTCGCTCATAGGCACGCCCCAACGGCGGCAGAAGACACCGAAGACCGCAGTTTCATCGACCAAACGAATGTCGCACCACAGGGCGATGCCCAGGCCGCCAGCAACCGCATGGCCTTCCACCGCCGCGATCACTGGCTTTGACAGGGTTGGATTGGTCGGCCCCTCCGGATCGCCGGCCCAGGCGACATATTCGGCGCTGTCCGCCACTGCTTTCAGATCGGCGCCGGCGCAAAAGGCGCCATCAGTGCCCGTCAGCACGGCGGCAAGCTGGCTTTCATCGGCATCAAAATCCCGCAAGGCCCGGCCCAGACCACGCGCCGCATCATTGTCGAGGGCATTGCGCACTTCCGGCCGATTGATGGTCACGGTCGTGACCGGGCCCTGGGTTTCTAGCAGGATCTTACCGTCCGCGTATTGCTTCATGCCATGTTTCCTTCTTCGGCTGCCGGCTCGGGGCGAGCAAGGGCAATCAGTATGCTGGCGAAGGCGAAGGCCAAATAAACCAAAAAGCCAACTGCCATGGTTTCCATGGCCACGCCACGATCGATCAACCATCCGACCACGACGGGCGATAGGGCCGAAGCGCCCACGCTCATGGACATCACCATGGCTCGGATGGCGCCTAAATGCATGACGCCATAAAATTCCGGCCAGGCCGCGCCAATCAGCGTCTGCCCGCTGCCGCTGGTCAGGCCCATGAAAAACATTAGGGCCATTGCTGCCATGTGATGACTGGACACAGCGATGGAGAGGCAGGCCAGCATCAATGGATAGAGGTAATAGGGCAGCAATTTACGGGCGCCGAAACGGTCGATCAGCGGACCAAAGGCCAAGTTGGCGCCAATCGCGCCGACGGTATAGGCGACAAAGGCGGAGGCCATCCAGGCCAGGCTCCAGCCCTTCGCGGTCGCCAGATGCGCCTGGTGGAAGAAAAATCCGGTCGAGATGAAAGACGGCGCCGTGATCGCGATGCACAACAGATAAAAGCGGGGATCGCGCAAAACTTCGGCCCGGGTCCATTGCCGCCGCATCGATGCCGCCGCCGCACTGATCTGGTCCGTGGCACTCTGGACGGTTTCAGTTTGGGCCAAAAAATACCGGTGCCGCGCGGTATGGCCTTTCAACAACCACAGGGCCAGGGGGATCAGGAACACCGCCAAGGTGATAGCAACGGCGATCCACGCCGTACGCCAGTCAAACACCAATATCAACCAAACCGCCAGACCGGGGAAGACCGCCACGCCCGCAGGAAAACCCAAGATTGCAATGGAAACGGCGCGGCCACGCTCGGCCTCGAAATAGCGCCCCATGGAGGTCATGGCTGTATGGCTCATCAGACCCTGGCCGCAGAGGCGCAGGGCGAATATGGCCGGCGCCAGGGCCCAGGCGGCAGGTACCATCGCCATGTTGGCGCAAGCCAGGATCAAGGCCGTGCATACTCCGGCGGTAACCCAGCGCAGGTCGAAACGGTCGATCAACTTGCCGGCCCAGATCAGGCAAAAACCAGATGTAAGGGTGCCAATGGCGTAATAGCCGCCAAAACCACCATGGCTCAAGCCGAACTCTGCCCGGATCTCAGGCCCGAACACGGCAATGAAGAAGGTTTGTCCAAAGGCCGAAAAGAAAGCGATCAGAATGCCGAAACTAAGGAAACGCCGGTTCTTAAAGAGGAATCGTAGATATCCCATGGAATGCCGCCGCAACCCGAACTATTGCCGGCCGCGGCTGGCACAGTTGATACAGGTCGCCACTGCCGGATCTAGTTTCAAACGGGCCGGCGCGATATCCTCGTCACAACTGACACAATAGCCATAGTCGCCGCTTTTCAGCCGCGCCAGGGCGGCATCAATCCGCTGAAGCTCCCCGGCCCGGCGGCGCTCCGCCTCCTGGGCCATGGCCTGATCCTGCATGGCGTCCATGCGCGACAGCCGGCCTACCTTGCTTTGATCCAGCTCCACCGGCTTACGGTTATCCCGGGCACCGTCCGATAGGGCGCGCAGCTCCACCTGCCGCGCCCGCAGCATTTTGGATAATTCGGCTAAATCACGATCATTTTCGCCTGGGTTCATGCCCGCTTCATAACAGGCGTAGGCGATCCTGCCCAGTGGCACATCAGGCGAAGATACCTTATGGACTATGAATGCGCGACTGCCGCGCCTTCCGTCAAATGGCCCAGGCGAGCGTCAAAGGCGTGGAAATGCTCCTAGAACCAGTTTTTCAGACGTCCGGCCAATAAGTCGGGAACGTCGCCGAATTCACCCATATGGTGATCATCCATGATGTCCCGGATGGCATCCAGCAACTGTTCGTGATACGCTTTGTAGAGCTTGTATTCGTCATAACCGGTATCGCGCATGATTTTTTTCTCGAGTACGAAATGGGCCGAGGTATTGGCTAAAACCTCGCCCAGAAAATCTCCGATCGCATCGTCATTGGGATCGTGGTCAAGCTCGATGGAAAGCTGGTTGAACAGCTCCACCATCTCCTTATGTTCAAAATCCACCGAAGAAATACCGGTTTCGAACTCTGCCTGCCAGGCAACCAAGGTCATCGCGCAATGCTAAGCTTCCTGATCAGTAAATTAATTGACCGTCATCAAGTACGTCCGGAATACTGCCGTCACCTAATTTGGCCGATAAACTAGGCGCATTCATAAACTAAACACCTGCGCCCTGGGAGAGACGGTTAAGTAGGTAGGCAATACATCCAGAATTTTTGCCTATTTGTGTTAATGTAGTTTTACATTATTATGTAAATACTGGGTCTATAATGATAAATTGTAGATATTATTATTTAAAAATGCACAAAACTGCATTTAATAAAATATTTATAATTTGGTATTTATCGTGATTTTCTACGATTCATCTCGCTTGGCGTGCCATCGATTAACAATAGCAAAGAAAAATATTAGGCCAAACAACCGGTAGTGCCGTTGTTTAAAGCACTCTGATCGGCTGGCCACTTAGCCAGGCGACGATATCTTCCACGGTTTCGCGATGAAATTGCGTCAGGTTTTCCTCGGTTACATACGCCATATGCGGCGAGATAATGGTGTTATCCAAAACCAGCAACGGATGATCCTTGGGCAGAGGCTCCTGATCATAGACATCCAGGGCCGCGCCGGCGATACGGCCTTGACGCAAGACCTCCAGCAGCGCGGCCTCGTCAACGATGGGGCCGCGCGCGGTGTTGACCAGTTAAGGTTCCGATTTCATCGAGGCAAGGTCATCGGCGCCGATCAGGCCGCGGCTGCGTTTCGACAGTATTAGGTGGATCGAGACAATATCGGATTGCTTGAACAAATCCGACTTCGAAACAAGTTCGGCGCCACATTCAGCGGCCCGCTCGAGCGTCAGGTTTTCGCTCCAGGCAATAACCCGCTTATTAAAAAGTTCGCGATGGCGGCGGTCCGCACGCCAAGCCGGCCCAAACCAACCAGGCCCAGGGTGCGCCCGGCCAAGGTCCAGCCCACGCTGGTCTGCCATTTACCTTCGCGGGTCGCCCTGTCCTCTTGCGGCAGGCGGCGGACCACGGCCTGGATCAAGGTCCAGATCATTTCCACCGTGGATTCGGTGCTGCCCAAGGTACCGCAGACGATGACGCCGTGCTCCGCCGCCGCCGCCATATCGATGGCACCGTTGCGCATGCCCGTGGTGACCAGCAGTTTCAGGTTCGGCAGTTTTTCGAACAAGACGCGGGGAAAGGGCGTCCTCTCCCGCATGGCGGCCAGGATTTCAAATGGCGCCAAGCGTTCGGCCACTGCGCCCAGGTCAGCCAGATTGTCATCGAAAACAGTGATTTCCACATCTCCTGGCAGGCCAGACCAATCCGCCAGCTCCAGCGCTACCCGCTGATAGTCATCCAGGATTGCCAGCTTGGCCGTCATGTTCCGGCCTCCCCCTTCGTATTTGCCGCCTTTGCCCGGAATTTCTGCGACGCGGGGATCAACAGCAGATTGGCGAATATTTTCATGAATTCATCGCCCGACTGTTTCGCCAGGTTATCGGCGATGGGCCACAGCGCATACATCGCCTTACCCGCCGCCGTGCTGCCATAGAACCAGTCATTCATTTCCTTGCCAGTATTTTGCCCCGGTTGCGCACCAGCGGCCTCGCGGTAAAAAGCCTTCAGATCCTCGACGGCGAATTTCAGGCTTTGCCCCAGGCTTTGGCCTTCGTTTGGGTTTTCCGGTATCTGGCTATCCAGAAAGGCGCAGACAAAATCCGTGATCTCGTCGATCTTCATGCCGCTGAGACCCATGGTCGTCCGCCCACGCTCGCGCAGGGCAATATCATACCACGTGGTCAGACCGCCGATTTCCGCCTGTATGGCCACCTTGTAACCGCCACCCGCTTCCAGATCAGCGGGCGGTGGCGGCAGATTAATGGGACAGAACCAGCCCTCATCATTTTCCGCCGCCCCAGAAACCGGCGCATCTTCGGGAAAGTCGTCCAGGATGACCGGACCGTCCGTCCGTTCCAGCAGGGCCAAGGCGGTCCGCAGCACCTTGGCTTGAAAAGCCGCGTCATTGGGCGCGCCTAATGGGCGGCCCAATTCAAACGGCACCCACAGAGCGCGCGGCGGCCGCGTGTTCTCCGTCTGCGGCCGGATCAGGCTGATCTGCGTCGTCGCCAGGCCTTCGTCTTCCAGATAATGTGCCAGCCCGCCCACGGCGCGCGTACACAAGGGTCAAACAGGCAGCAAGATACAGCTATCGACCCCATCCGCCTTAAGATGGCCAGCCATGGCGCGGGCTGCAGCTTCCATCTGCACCGGGTCGGTGGAGCCCATGAAGGCGTAATGGAACCGCGCGACGGAGCCGATTTCGCCAGCCTCGGCCAATTCATGCATGCGGTCCAGGGGCAGCACCACGTTCAGGTCCTGCTCGAAGCCGGAGCGGTCGAAATTGGTCGAGATATGCGCCATGACCAGGTCACTGGCTGGCGTATCGTCGGCAATGTAGCGGTAATCACCGGTACCGATCAGGAACGGTGTGTCGTCCCGATGCTGCAGCGCGGCGGTGGAGATCATCGCGATCCGCCGTTCCGTCAGGGGCGGGCCCGTAACCCAGGGCTCGGCATCGAAACTGGCGCAAGGTATATTGGCCAAGTGCGAGCGTTCCGGCTCGTCCAGATCTGCTAATCGTACCACTTTATTCTCCTCGTCTAGCTTTCAGCGCCGAAAGCACCACGAACCTTCAACTCGGCGATTCCGGCTTCGTCATATCCGGCCTCGGCCAGAATTTCCAAATTATGCTGTCCCAATTCCGGGGCCGGGCGGGGGGCCCGCTTGGCAGCCCCCTCGACCCAGAGGGGACTATCGATGGTCAGCTCGGCGCCAAAACCAGCACCGCTGCCCGGTACCGTAATACCGGCGGCAAGGGCCTGTTCGCTGTGCAGAATATCTTCCGTCTTGGCGACCACGCCCACTGTGATCCGACAGGCCGCGAAGGTCTCGTGCCAATAATCCATGTCCTGTTGGGCAAAGACTTCGTCCAGTAAGGCGATCAGGGCGCCGACATTTTTCTGTCGGTCGGCTTGCGTCAAAAAGCGCGGATCCTCGGCCAGTTCCGGTCGCCCGATGGCGGTTGGGAAACGGGTCCACTCCTTAACTTCGTTGGCAGCGGTCAGAATGAACCAGCGGCCGTCCTTAGTCCGGTAATGGTTTGAAAGCGCATTCGCCGAAGCCTTGCGCACGGGACGGTTGGGCACCGCCGCACCGCACAGGGCAGCCTGGGCCATGAAGGCGTTGGACCAATAGCCGTTCGCCAACAACGAGGTATGCGCCAGGCCACCCCGGCCTGTACGCTCGCGCCGGTACAATGCCATCATGATAGCCGAAAACAGGGCGACGCCGGTCGGATGATCCCCCATGCCGGCCATGGAGCGGGCCGGATCACCGTCCGGATCCGGGCGCACCAGGTCCATCAGGCCGCTGCGGGCCCAATAAGCGGTGGTATCAAAGCCGGTCTGGCCTGCTTCAGGCCCGGTCTCGCCATAGGCGGACATGGAGCCGTAGATCAAACGCTCGTTCAGAGGCGCCAGATCCTCGTAGAGCAAGCCGAGCTTTTCTCGCACACCGGGCATGAAATTGGTCACGAATACATCCGCCTCCGCCACCAGCCTATATATCACCTCGCGCCCGGCATCCACGCTCAGATCCAGCGCTAGGCCGCGTTTGGTGCGGTTGTCCACCAGCCAGTGATAGGGTTCCTCCGCCTGTGGCATGCCCGCCACCGTATGCAGTGGCCGGTAGCCATCGCCCAAGGGCGGCTCCACCTTGATCACGTCGGCGCCAAAATCGGCCATGATCGTGGTCGCCACTGGCCCGGCGATGAAGCTGGCGGCATCCAACACCTTGATGCCCGATAAGATCATGGCGTCCTCACTCATACGATCGTTCCTTTTTGTATCCTGGGTTAGAGATGCGCGGGAGCCAACACCATAAGGTGATCGCCGGGAATGGCAACATGGCGGTGCGCCAGGCCCAGTGCGTAAAACATACCGATATGTAGGGCTAAAAATGGTTCATGCTGGCCAATCCCGCCTATGGCAGCCGGGAATCCGTTGCCTTTGGTCATGACTGGCGCAGACCGAGGGCCGAACGGCGGCAGATGAAACGCGACGCGCTGGAGGCTTGGCAACCCCAAATGCGGGCTTCGGTGTGGTTACAGCTTCGTTGGGTTGGGGGCGTCGCCATAGACCGCCTTGGGGTCGAAAACCTTCTCGGTTTCCTCGAACTGTAGGCGCGGCACGGCGCCGCTCTGCGAGGGGCCGAGGGGAACCGAGCGGTAAAAGCAGGAGCGGTAACCAACGTGGCATGAGGCGCCACCAGCCACGTCAACACGAAGCCAGACCGAATCCTGATCGTCATCGATGCGCATTTCCACGACCTTTTGCACCAGGCCCGAGGTCGCGCCCTTGTGCCAGATCACCTGTCGGCTGCGGCTGTAGTAATGCGCCTCTCCGGTTTCGATGGTCAGACGCAGGGCCTCGCCATTCATATAGCCATGCATCAACATCTCACCGCTGGCCGCGTCCGAGGTGACCACGGGCAAAAGCCCGTCGGCATCGAATTTCGGCGCCAGGTCGAAGCCTTCCTCGACCTGTTCAATGCTTCGCCGGGCCGCGAACCGCATGGCCGCGGGGTTTGATTTCGTCTCTGTCATGGCGACTCGTCCCAGTCGGTATTACCGGTCAATATTCGGGCCGCCTAAATAGGCGTTACCCGCCGCCATGGCAACCGGCTAGTCCAATCTACCGGCCTTTGAAGGACGGTTTGCGTTTCTCCAGAAAGGCCTTGGCAGCTTCAGTGTTATCCTCGGTGGTGCCGCAGCGGCTGTGCCGGTCGGCCTCATTATCCATGGCCTCAGACATGCTCAATTTGGTGGCGTCATTCAGATTCTGTTTGATGCAGCGCAGGGCAACGGGCGCGGCATCGGCCATCTGTAGGGCCTTGCCACGCACATGAGCCAGCAAATCCTCGTCCGGCACGGCTTCCGAAACGATGCCCAGGCGTTCCGCATCGGCGGCGCTGAAGCGGTCCGAAAGCAAATACAACTCCCGCGCCTTTGCGGTACCGACAATCTGGGTCAAACTGAAGGTACCGCCAAAATCCCCCGACAGGCCCGCATTCAGAAACGCGGTGGAGAATTTGGCCGATTGCGCCGCATAGCGCAGATCGCAGGCCAGGGCCCAGGACAGGCCAGCCCCGGCACAGGCGCCGTTGATAGCGGCGATGGAGACGAACGAGCTTTCCCGCAGCCGTTGCGAGGTCCGCATAGACTGGCGCAGATCGGCGATCTTGGTTTCGATGGCCTGCTCCTCCTTGAATTCGCCATCTGCGAAGCCGGCCAAGTCGCCACCGGCGCAAAAGCCACGGCCGGCACCCGTCAGGATCAGAACGCGAATCGCCAGATCCGAGGACGCGCGCTCCATGGTTTCGACCATCGCCACGATCAGTTCCTTGTTCATGGCATTCAGGCGGCCGGGACGGTTCAGGGTGACGGTGGCGATGGCGCCATCGGTCTCATAAAGGACGGTATTGCTCATGATGCTTTCTCCAGCGGTAAAATTTATTATGATTCTAGGCTTATATGGCCCTGGGCCAGCAGCAGTTCCTCGATTGCCTGGACCAGAACATGGCCGAGCATGATGTGACTTTCCTGGATCCGGTTGATGTCATCGGATGGCACCGCGATCGCCTGATCACAAAGCGTCAGGGCCTTGCCGCCGCTGCCGCCCAGAAAGCCCAGACAAGCCAGGCCCTGGTTCTTGGCGACATCCAGCGCTGCCAGGATATTGATGGAATTGCCCGACGTCGTAATGGCCAGCAAGACGTCGCCACGCCGGCCCAATGCCCGCAACGGGCGAGCAAAAATTTGATCATAGCCGTAATCGTTGGCGCAGGCGGTCAAGGTGGAGCTATCGGTGATCAGCGACAGGGCCGGCAAGGCTTCCCGGTTCAACGAAGGGCGTAGGCGGACCAGGAATTCGCCGGCCAGATGCTGGGCATCCGCCGCCGAGCCACCGTTGCCGCACAACAATATCTTGCCGCCGCCCGCGATGGCCGCCGCCGCGGTCTCGGCCATGGTTGACAGGCGCGCGGCAACACCGTCGACCAACAGGCGTTCCTTGACCGCGATGGACTCGCCAATGGCCGCCATGACGACCGCGGGCAAATCATCCTTGCTCATCAATCCAAGCCATCCATCAATTGCTTCTCCCAGGCCAGGGCGGTCGCCGCCATAACCGTCAAGTCATCATATTTCGGTTGCCAGCCGAGGGTTTGGCGAATACAGCTAGTATCGGCGACCAAACTAGCCGCATCACCCGCCCGTCGCGGTCCATGGCAGCGCGGCATGGGTCCGGCGCCCAGCATCTCACCCGCCACCCGGTCCACCACGTCAAGAACCTGGGTCACGGAAAAACCATGGCCATAACCACAATTCATGGTGACGTATTCGGCACTTTCGCCGATGTGGTCGAGCACCGCAAGATGCGCCTGGGCCAGATCCGAAATATGGATATAGTCGCGTACGCAGGTGCCGTCGGGCGTAGGATAATCATCACCGAAAACATCCATGTGTGAATGCTGGCCCAGCACGGTCTGACAGGCCCGCTTGATCAGATGGGTCGCAACCTTAGCATATTGTCCAGAACGTCCGGCCCCATCAGCGCCGGCAACATTGAAATAGCGCAGCACGGCAACCCGCAGGTCCGTGGCGGCGGCGATATCGCGCAACATCCACTCGGTCATCAGCTTGCTGCGGCCATAGGGGTTGGCGGGCGCTTGAACGCCGTCTTCGGACAGGGGCTCGCCACCAGCACCATCATAGACCGCCGCCGTGGAGGAAAAGACGAAGCGCTCAATACCGTTGTCCAGACAGGCCCGCAGCAGCGCAGCGCTGCCGGCGACATTGTTCTGATAATAATCCAGTGGCTTCTCCACCGAGTCGGGCACCACAATGGATCCGGCGAAATGCAGCACCGATCGGCAGCCATTTTCTTTGATGATCTGCCCGATCAGGGCGTTGTCCGCGATCTTGCCTTCATAGAACGGTACTCCGGTGGGCACCGCCGCGCGCCGACCAGTGGACAGATCATCTACCACTACCGCCTCACGGCCAGTATCCAGCAATGCCAACATGGCATGACTGCCGATATAGCCGGCACCGCCGGTGATCAGAACAGGATGGTGCATTGTGCTGGTCATCGCGGCATCCTAACAGGTTGTCTGCCCTCTCTGTGAAATATGTAGATGCCACTGCCGATCAACAAGGCCGCGCCCAGCACCGTCCAGCCATCCGGCACATCGCCCCAGAACAGAAAACCAAAGGCCGTGGCCCACAATAGCGAGGAGTACTTGAAAGGCGCCACGAAGGCGGCCTCGGCAAAGCGGAAGGTCTCGATATGCAGAAAATGCGCGCTGCACAACAACAGACCGGCCAGGGCAAGCAAAACCAAATCACTTGCACCCGGCGTTTGCCAGCCAAATGGCGTCACCGCCGCACCAGCAAGAGTGACGCCCAGGGTGGAATAAAACAGGGTGGTACCGGTGGCCTCGCCATGAGAGATGCGGCGCGTCAGAATATCGCGAAAGGCGCCGCACAGCGCCGCGCCGGCTGGAAACAGCGCCACCCAGTTCAAACCGTCACCACCCCCACCCATGCCTAGGGCGCCTTGAGGACGCAACATCACTAGAACGCCTGCAAAGCCCATCAGCACGGCGCTCCAGCGACGCCAACCGACTTTTTCGGCCAGAAAAACCGGTGCCAGGGCGGTAACAAAAATGGGCCCGACAAAGGCGATAGCAATATTTTCCGCCAACGGCATTTCCCGTAGACCGGAGACAAACAGAAAAGTGGAGACTATCATTAAAATCGCGCGGAGCAATTGCACCCCGGGATATTTGATCCGAAATATATGGAATTCCTCGCGCCAGACGACCACCGCGGTGATGACGATCAAGGCGGCCAGACCACGGCTTGCAAGAACCTGCCCCAACTGGAACTCGCCCGAGATCCATTTCACCACGGCATCATTGAGGGTCAACAACAGACAGCCCGCCATCATGCAGGCGATGCCCTGGCCCGGCGCCTCGACACGGCCAAATGTCCGTGCGCCTGTTCTCATGCCGGCGGCTTGATGCGGCCGCTACAGATTGTAGTAGTCCCGGTACCAGGCGGTGAATTGGGGCACGCCCTGCTCAATGACTGTCGTCGGCTTGAAGCCGAGATCCCGTTCAATGGCAGTCAAATCGGCGTAGGTTTGCTTGACGTCGCCGGGCTGCATGGGCAGCAAGATCCGCTCCGCTTTGCAGCCAAGGGCGTCTTCCAACACTTCGATCAGCCGCAACAGTTGTTCGGGATGGTTATTGCCGATGTTGTAGACCCGGTGCGGCGCCCCGCCACCCGCCTCGCCGCCTTGCCCACTATCTTTGCGAGCAGGCGGGTTGTCGCGTGCGGCCAGGATGCCCGTGACAATATCATCCACATAGGTAAAGTCCCGGCGCATATCGCCATTGTTGAAAACCTTGATAGCCCGTCCCGTCAGGATCGCCTCCGTGAACAGCCACAAGGCCATGTCCGGCCGGCCCCAGGGGCCATACACGGTAAAGAAACGCAGGCCGGTTTGCGGGATGCCGTATAAATGGGCATAGGATTGCGACAGCAGTTCATCGGCTTTCTTGGTCGCAGCATACAACGATACCGGTTGATCCACCCGGTCATCCTCGCTGAAGGGAAATTTCGTATTGCCGCCGTAAACGGATGAGGAAGATGCGTAAACCAGATGCTCCAACGCCGCTTGCTGCCGGGCCAGTTCGAGAACAACCATATGGCCAACCACATTGGCCTCGATATAGGCAAAGGGGTTTTCCAGGGAGTAGCGGACCCCGGCCTGGGCTGCCAAATGGATGATCGAGCTGATTTTCAGGCCGCCGACCGCCTCCTGCATGGCGCCCCGGTCGGCGATATTGACCTGATGGAAGGTAAAATTGGGATGCTGCAACAATTGCCGCAAACGGTCTTCCTTCAGGCTTACCGAATAATAGGGGCTCAGGTTATCGACGCCGACGACCCGCTCGCCCTGATCCAAGAGCCGCCGCGCCACGTGAAAACCGATAAAACCAGCGGCACCGGTAAGCAAGTTCGTCATAAGTTAATTGCTCCAAATCGGTTCTAAATCCGCCTCGCCATACGCAAGGTTTGACCCGATACCCCAAAATCGCTTATTCGATTGGTCCACCGCCATTCGGCGTCGTGTGCCCACATGAACATAGCGCTGGCTTATGGTGCCAATCAGGCATAGTTTCGAACGAATCGTCACTTTGCCTGACCGGGTTATCGAAACCAGGCTATCGTAATCGTACACTTAACTACGCTCTCCCATTGGACGCGTCAACGCGAAGGAAGCAGCTATTAGCGGAGTTATGAGCAGCGCGGTAACCGGCCTTCTCGCGATCACCGGGGCGGCGGCGGTGAGCCTGCTGGTCTGCGTATATGCCCGGCCGATCAGCATCGTATTGGGGATCCTTGATGCCCCGGACGGCAAGCGCAAAATTCACCCCACCATAACGCCCTTGGTGGGCGGGTTGGCGATTGGCCTGCCGACCTTGCTGGCGTTGTTCTACGGCGCGGTGGCCACGGATTTTTTGCCGCTCTACCTCGTCATCGCCATCGCCGGTCTGGCCTCTCTGTTGTTGGGCCTGCTGGATGACCGGGCCCAAATTCGGCCAATCTATCGCCTGGTGTTGTCATTTTTGTTAGCCTTGGCGGTTTTGGAAATCGTACCGGCGCTGTTGCTAAGCTTTCTGCATTTCAGCTTTCTTGGGCAGGTTGTTTTTCTGGAGCAGCTCGCCTTGATCTTCACCGCCGTCTGCATCGTCGGCTTGCAGAACGCCATAAACATGGCTGATGGCAAGAACGGCATCGTCATTGGCCTGTGCCTGTTCTGGTCAGTGGAGCTGCTGTTATTCGCGCCCGATCACCTGCGCCCGGTCCTGCTTACCCTGGGCGCCGCATTATTGGTGACCCTGGCATTCAATCTGCGCGGCCGGTTGTTTCTAGGTGATTCGGGTAGTTATTTTCTCAGCTTCATCATCGCGCTCCTGACCGTTTACGTTTACGACATTGCCTTCACCATGCTGCCGGCAGACCTGGTGGCCCTGTGGTTCCTGATCCCAGTGGTCGATTGCCTGCGGGTCATGGCCTTGCGCACGTTCCGCGGCCGCTCTCCCTTTGCCTCCGACCGCAGCCATTTGCATCATATACTTTATCACCGGATGCCCTGGCGCTGGGGCCTGCTGGTATATTTGGGCCTAACCGGCATGCCGGGCCTGTTGGCCTCGTTCGCACCCGATACGGCGCCGGTCTGGAGCATCGCGGCATTGTGCTGTTATGGCATCATCATCGTATGGCCGGAGTGCCATAGCCAGGAAGCCGGCGGTGCGGCGAAATAGAATCTAAAAAGTAGGCACAAAAATTTAGTACTTTTTCCTTTCCTTGGGCGTTGTTTCCCACGGCGCCGATGCCTATATTGCCGGTCGTCTAAAATTGGGGCGTAGCCAAGTGGTAAGGCAACGGGTTTTGATCCCGTGATTCGCAGGTTCGATCCCTGCCGCCCCAACCAATTTTCGGTATCCTGGCGACAGGTTACCGCGCCGGTTGGTTTTGGCTTTGTCTGTTAGGGTCGTTCATGCGGGAAAATTTACTAGTATCAGTGTCCGACAAGGCGTTGGAAGCGTTGCTGGTTTTCTTCGGTTTCATCGGCATGTTGACGCCGTTGGCATTATGGGTCACGTGGTCGGAATTCACCTTTTACCTGGTTTTGGGCACCGGGGCTGTAACCATCACCGCCTTTGTTCTGCTGTCTTGGTTTTTCAACGCTCGCCACAAAGCCCGTCACGGCGAACTGCCGAAAAAACAGCACATGAAATTCCTGCCAAAATAGGCAAGCATCGCCGCTGACCGGATTTCGGGCCGTCAATTCCGCCCAGCGTCATCTTGCATGTGCGTGCGCCCTACCTATCTGTTGTCGATACTTCCCATAACACCCAGCAAAGGGACGGCAACGGCATGGACGAGAAACTCAAGAGCAACATCTCCGATCAATCGATCTGGCAACGGCCCTGTTTCATGGTGCTGTTCGCGGTGGCCTTCAACACCGAGTAATTCGCCATTCTGGCCATCGTCGTGGTGCAATTCGTCACCCGCCTGGCCACGGGTTCCGTGAATGAAGAGCTCCACACGCTGGGACCCCGCCTGGGCGAATACCTGAAACAGATCGTGGCCTTCGAAACATTTCATACCGAACAGCGCCCCTATCCCTTCGCGCCGTTCCCCGAAGGCGAGCACAAACCGGTTAATGGCGGACAGGCCCACGCCGGTTAGGCGCAGTTAGTCGCATGAAACGGCGGCGGCCTGGAACGCGGCATTAAGTTCCTCTTGCATGGCGCCAACGTCAGCGCAGACGGCATAGCGCAGAAAGTCGCCAAAGTGCACGCCGACCACGCCAGTGTTTTCAATCATCATGAAATTGAATTGATCGGCGCTACTAACCTTTTCGCAAAGGCCACACAGGGTCAGCAGCGGCAGGGTCAGGCGGCGTTTCAGTTCCGCCATTATCTGCGCCCCCCTGCCAGACGGGCAGAATCCGGATGGACCCGCAAGCGTGACATCGCGAAAACGCCCAAGAATGGCCCCACCGCCAGCACGGAAAAGGCATATTGCCAACCCCAGGCCGCCGCCAGGGGTGGTACCAGATGCACCGTGCACAGGGTCAACAGGAAGCCGACGCAGGTCTGCACGGTCAACATGGTGCCGACAGATTCAGGCGGCGACAGCTCGACGATAGAGGCTGAAAACTGCGCTGAATCCGCCACCACCGTGACCCCCCAGATAGCTGCCAGCAGGGTTAACAGCCACGGATCGGCGCCAAACAAAAAGCCGATTACCAGGGCGCACAGGCCCGAGGCAGTCATCGCGCCCATGGTCAACGTCGTACGGCCATAACGGTCGGCGATCACCCCGCCCAGCAGGCAGCCGATGGCACCGCCCAGACCCATGGCGCCAAAGGTCGCCAGACGAGACCACCAGGCCGCCGCGTCAGCCTCCATGCCAAGACGAAACGAAGCGTCCATGAACACCACCAGCCAGGCCCACATGGCATACAGCTCCCACATATGACCCAGATAGCCAAAGTTGGCCCAACGCAGCGCCGGCCGGCGAAAGGCCTCGAACGCGGCGCCGGGACGAAAAGGGGGCGCGGGTGCGATCTTCGGGCCTAGTTGGACCAGACTGATCAACAGCGCCGCCGACAGGGCCGCGGCGGAAGCGGTCAGAATGGTGAAATGCCAATCAATGCCACCAAAGGCATTGAACAGATGCGGCGCGGCGGAGCCCAGCGTCAAGGCGCCGACCAGAATGCCAATCAACAGACCAACATCGTCGCGGGCCCAGCTGGCCGCCATCTTCATGCCCACGGGATAGACGCCCGCCATGCAGGCCCCGGTGATGAAGCGCAACACGATTACCATTGGCGAGGTCGGCTCCAGCGCCAGCAACAGGGCATTGGCCCCAGCCGCCACCAAGGCCGAGAACATGAAAAAGCGGCGCGGGTCCAGGCGGTCGGCTAGGGAGAATATGGCCGATGTCAGGGTGCCGGCGACAAAACCGACCTGCACGGCCGAGGTTATCAGGGAAGCCTGGCTGGGCGAAAGGCTGTATTCCAGGACCAGGGTCGGCACAACGGCGGAGGCCGAAAACCACAAGCCCAATACGGCCACCTCGCAAACTGCCAACAACGCCAGGGACCACATCCGCCGCCCATTCAGCCCGTCACCGCTCATGCAATTTCCCTTAAACAACCCAAGCAACCCAAACAACCTTGTCCAGTCGTCACGGTTTTATGTTAGGACTGGCCGTATGTTTTCCGTCTGTGATCATAGCAGAACCGGTGTGTATTTATCGGCACGCTGCACACATTATTAGGGAGTTGCCATGTCCGGTATTTTAATGGTGGTTTTGGTTATTGCCCTGGTTGCCGTGCTGGGTGTGTTGCTGGTCGGCGTTTACGGCATGGGGCGAGGCGGGGCGTTCAACGCCAAGCATGGCAACAAGCTGATGCGCTGGCGCATCATTCTGCAGCTGGTGGCCGTCGCCATCATGGTGACGCTATTTTTCGTAAATCAAGGTTAGGGGCATGGTCAAGCTGACAAAAATCTATACCCGTGGCGGTGACGGCGGCCTGACCTCGTTGAGCGATGGCAGCCGGGTGGCCAAGGACGACCTGCGCGTTGCGGCCTATGGCGATGTGGATGAATTGAACGCGGTCATTGGCCTGGCCCGCCAGCACGCGGATGGAGCCGTGGACGGGATGCTGGCGCGTATCCAGCACGATCTGTTCGATCTGGGCGCCGATCTGGCGACGCCTATCATCGATGAGCCAAAGTATCCGCCGCTACGCATTGTCGAGGCCCAGGTGGAGCGGTTGGAGCAGGAAATAGACCGATTGGGCACGGCGCTATCAACCCTGAATTCATTTGTCCTGCCCGGCGGTACCACATTGGCGGCGCATTTGCACCTGGGCCGCACGGTAGCCCGGCGTGCCGAGCGCGTGGTGACCACCTTGGCCCATGAAGCGGAAATCAACCCCGCCGCATTGCGTTATCTGAACCGCCTGTCGGACCACCTATTCCAACTGGCCCGCCACGCCAACGTCGACGGCGCCGCGGATATCCTATGGGTGCCAGGGACTAACTGTTAGGGTTTTAGACAATTCGCCAGGGCATGGCCGAGGGCGACCATGTGGGCCACGGCGCCGGCGCCGATACCGGCTCAGGCCAGTTGTCCCGGCACCAATAGTTCGGGTTCTGGCAGATCCCCCGACGCAATAACGCGCTCCAGGGCCGGCCCAACCTATCCGGTCAGATAAATTGGCTTCACCGTCCGTCAGGCCGTCTTCAACATCGTAAAGCGAGCGCCAGACGGAGGTGATCAGTGGGATATCTATGGTCGTGCAGATATCCGCGAAAATCGCCGCCGTCTCACCCGTGGCCGCCGCATCTGAAATTGCCAAGACCGGGTCGTGTCCCAATAACCCGCCATCAGGCATATTTCGAGGGCGCATAGGGTTGGCGCAGAGCGCGTTCCACCATCTCCAGGCGGTCCTGGCCATAGAACAAATCACCACCCACGAAATAGGCGGGCGAGCCGAAGACCGAGCGCTCGATCGCTTCTTCCGTATTTGCGTTGTAAATCACCTGCACCTCGTCCGTTAGGGCCGCGTCGAGCAATGGTTTCGGTGCAACGCCAATACCGTTGGCGATTTTGACCTGTGTATCACGGTCCGTCAGGTCCGCATCGTCCCGCCAATGGGCCTGCAACATGGCATGGGCCAGCTTGTCCATATTCAGTCCCTGCTGTAATCCGGCGATCAACATGCCGTTGGGTGGCGCGGTATCATTGTCATGAAAGGTGGGCCGTCCATCCATTACCGGGGCATTCCGCTCCTCGGCCCAACGGTCGATCGCGCGGCGGAAATAGTACGCAAAAAATTTTAGCGCTGCGCTGGTTGAAGGACTGGGCGCCACCGGTCGGTACGATGCGGCACGGGTCAATCGGTCGGTGCGTGATCGCCCGGTCCGCCGCCTTGGCTATTGCCATGAACCGGGTCGAGCCCAAATAGGCGAATGCGGAATGGTCGGAATAGAAATACTCGATCTCGGACATGGTTTGCTCCAATCTATCTGCAAATAACGGAAGCCACTATAGGCATCAAATTGGAGAGACGCATGGCCCTTCGAATTCGCACCATCGATCATGCGGTTGTCATGGCCGCCGATATGGAGCGTTCCATCAAGTTCTATTGCGATACCCTGGGTGGGCGGCCTCGCTATCTGCAACGTTTTCGCGATGGCGGGCTGCCGGTACTGCCGATCGAGCTGGGCGGCGCGGTGATGAATCTGCAATATCTCGACAAGCCGGCCTATCTGGTTGCCGAGAGGCTGGAATCCGGCACCCTTGATGCCTGCTTTCGCTGGGACGGAACCATTGCAGAAGCCGTGGCGCATTTGAAAGATGCCGGAATCGAAATCATCGAGGGGCCGGTACCGCGCTGGGCCGCCGACGGGGTTTGGGGGCAATCGGTATATTTCCGCGATCCAGACGGCAATCTGCTGGAATTTCTCTCCACGGCAGAGCCAATGGAGCCGCTATTCACCGAGTAAACTTTTTGAGTTGCCAGGCCACCCACAGGGTACCAGTCGCGGATGGCCGGGAAGAGGGAGCGGGTGGTTCGGTGAGGTATGGAAAACTCCAAATGCGGCCTTTTGCCGCGATGATGGCGTCCGCGCGTTGACTCGCCTTGTCGGCTTCCCTATTTTGCAGCGCAGCATAAACCCGCGGGCGTGGTAATCCGTCCGCCCGGTGCCTGGGCACAGGGCCCCACGCCACCGGAAGTCCCATTCCCCTGAGTGAAGAGGCTGCTGATGAAAGTGCTCGTCGCCGTCAAGCGCGTGGTTGACTACAACGTCAAGATCCGGGTCAAGGCTGACCAGACCGGCGTTGATCTATTGAATGTCAAAATGTCCATGAATCCTTTCGATGAAATCGCCATCGAAGAGGCTCTGCGCATGAAAGAAGCCGGGTTGGTCGATGAAGTCGTCGCCATTTCCGTCGGTGTACAGCAATGCCAGGAGACCATCCGCACCGCCCTGGCCATGGGTGCCGACCGCGGCATCCTGGTCAAGACCGACGAAGACTTGGAACCCTTGCACATAGCCAAGATTATGAAAGCCGTGGTGGACGAAGAACAGCCGGGCCTAGTGATCCTGGGCAAACAGGCGATCGACGATGATTGCAACCAGACCGGCCAGATGCTGGCGGCACTGCTGGGCTGGGCCCAGGGCACCTTCGCTTCCGAGATCAAGTTGGGCGACGGTAGCGCCAGCGTGACCCGCGAAGTAGACGGTGGTCTGCAGACCCTGGATCTGAAACTGCCGATGATCGTCACCACTGATTTGCGTTTGAACGAGCCGCGTTACGCCTCGTTGCCGAATATCATGAAGGCCAAGAAAAAGCCTATCGACGAGAAAACCCCGGAAGACCTCGGCGTCGATACGGCGCCGCGCCTGACCACTTTGAAGGTGCAGGACCCGCCAACGCGCCAAGCCGGCGTGATTGTCGAGGATGCGGCTGAACTGGTAAGTAAATTGCGTAACGAAGCGGGGGTAATCTAATGTCCACCCTGGTAATTGCAGAACATGATAATGCCGAGCTGAAGCCGGCGACCCTGGCCGCCGTCACCGCGGCCGGGCAATTGGGTGGTGACGTGGATATCCTGGTAGCGGGCCAGGGTTGCAGCGCGGTTGGCGAAGCGGCGGCGAAGGTTGCCGGCGTTGCCAAGGTGCTGGTCGCCGATGACGCCATGTATGCCAACATGGTGGCCGAGCCCATGGCCGATCTGGTGGTGCCCTTAGCGCAGAACTACGGCGCCGTGATGGCGGTCGCCAATACGGTCGGCAAGAACTTCATGCCCCGTGTCGCGGCTCTGTTGGATGTCAGTCAGATTTCCGAAATTTCGGGCATCGAAGGTCCGGATAGGTTCGTTCGGCCGATCTATGCCGGCAATGCCATGGCAACGGTGCAATCGTCCGACGCCATCAAAATTATTACCATTCGTGCCACCGGCTTCGAAAAAGCGGCCGCCGACGGCGGTTCGGCCAAGGTTGAAAGCGTCGCGGCGGCCGGTGATCCGGGCCTGTCCAGCTTCGTGGGCGAGGAACTGTCCAAGTCCGAGCGCCCGGAACTGACAGCGGCGAAAACCATTATCTCCGGCGGGCGCGGCATGCAGTCGGGCGACAACTTTCCGATTATCGAAGCGGTCGCCGACCAACTTGGGGCCGCCGTTGGCGCCTCGCGCGCGGCGGTGGATGCGGGTTTCGTACCCAACGACTATCAGGTCGGCCAAACCGGCAAGGTGGTGGCGCCGGATCTGTATATTGCGGTTGGCATTTCGGGCGCCATTCAGCATCTGGCCGGCATGAAGGACAGCAAGGTGATCGTCGCCATCAACAAGGATGAAGAGGCGCCGATCTTCCAGGTTGCCGATTACGGCCTGGTTGCCGATCTGTTCAAGGCGGTGCCGGAATTGGAAGAAGAACTGAAGAAATTGCCGCCGGCATAAATAAGGTCTGGCCGAAAAGGTCAAGATTGAAAGGAATTCGATGATCCAGAATATTGGCATTATCGGCGCGGGACAGATGGGCAGCGGTATTGCCCATGTCTTGGCCGTCGGCGGCTACAACGTCATGCTGACCGATACCTCCAACGCCCAAATGCAAAAGGCGATGAAGGTAATCGAGGGCAATATGAGCCGTCAGGTTGGCCGGGGTAAACTGGAAGAGGTCGAAATGGCCGATTCCTTGTCCCGGATCAAAACCGTCGCCGGCTTGCCCGAGCTGGCCAATGCCGATCTGGTGATCGAGGCGGCCTCAGAAGATGAAGAGGTCAAAAGGCAAATCCTGACTGATCTGGGACCAATCCTGAAGCCGGAAGGCCTGATCGCCACCAACACCTCATCCATCTCCATCACGCGCTTGGCCGCAGTCTCGGGCCGGCCGGAAAAGTTCATGGGCATGCATTTCATGAACCCGGTGCCGATGATGGAGCTGGTGGAGCTGATCCGCGGCATCGCCACGGACGCTCCAACGTTTGAAGCGATGCGCGAGATCGTGCTCAAGATCGGCAAGGTTGCCACCAATGCCGAGGATTTTCCCGCCTTCATCGTCAACCGCATCCTAGTGCCCATGATCAACGAGGCAGTCTACACCCTGTACGAAGGCGTGGGCACGGTTGAAGGTATCGACAGCGCCATGCGCCTGGGCGCCAACCACCGCATGGGACCCTTGCAACTGGCTGATTTCATCGGTCTGGATACCTGCCTAGCGATCATGCAGGTGCTCTACGAAGGCCTGGCCGATACCAAGTACCGGCCCTGTCCGCTATTGGTGAAATACGTCGAGGCCGGCTGGCTGGGGCGCAAGACCGAGCGTGGATTCTACGATTATCAAGGCGATAAGCCGGTTCCAACGCGATAGAACGCGCCCTATCGCCGTCGGCTGATTGCATGCCGTTTGCCGCCGAAGGGCGTTAAAACAAGTTCCAAACGCCCAGCAGACTAATCAGCAAAACAGCGGCCCCAAGGATCGAGACGATGACCAGCACGAATTATTGCTCGTGGTTTTGCGCCATGTGTTGATTTCCAACTATCATAGGTCAGATTATTTTACATAATCATTAGCCTGGCGCAGTTCAACTGGCATCTTCGATAATTGAAACCCGCCAAAAATAGCGGAATTTTCTATGCGCTCCCTGGTATCAGGGGCGCATGGCGTGCGATGAGACTCCGGTTGTCCGCAGGGGCGCCGCCGTATTGGCGAAATCGCACAACAGCTCTCGGGTCTCGCGGGGGTCGATAATTTCCTCGATCCAGAAGGTTTCGGCTGAACGGAAGGGCGAGCGCAATTTCTCCAGCCGCTCGGTGATAATCTCCAACTCCGCGTCCGGGTCTGCGGCGGCGGCGATATCAGCGCTGTAGGCGGCCTCAATCCCGCCTTCCAAAGGCAGCGAGCCCCAGCGGCCCGACGGCCAGGCATAGCGGGTCGTATAGCGTCCGCCCACCGTATGCGCCGCCCCCGCGACGCCAAAGACATTACGGATAATCATCGTGCACCAGGGCACCGTGGTCTGCCAGATCGCGCTCATGGCGCGAACGCCCTCCTTGATAACGCCGCTTTGTTCCGCCTGCAGGCCGACCTGAAAGCCGGGACAATCGGACAAATTCACGATCGGCAGATGGAAGGTTTCTGCCAGATCGACAAATTTCTCCACCTTGCGGCAGGTATCCGCCGTCCAGCAGCCGCCATAAGACATGGGGTCCGAGGCCATGAAGGCGACCGGCCAGCCATCCAGACGGGCCAGCCCGGTGATCACTGACTTACCGTACTCCTTGCCCATTTCAAAGAACGAGCCTTCATCGACCAAGGCTTTGATGATGGGGCGCATTTTGTAAATTTTGCGGATATCCCGGGGAATGGCATCGATCAGCCAGTCAACCCGCCGGTTGGGATCGTCCGTGAGGCCAACCCTTGGCGGCAGCTCGTTGACCGATTGCGGCAGGTAAGAGAGGAACCGTCCGGCGCATTCAAAGGCTTCTTCTTCAGTATTTACCGCGTGATCAACGGCACCGGCACGCAGCTGGATTTTGTAGCCACCCAGCTCATTCTTGGTCAATTTCTGACCGATCCGCTCCACCACCGGTGGACCAGCGACGAACATCGCTGATTTCTCCTTCAACATGACCGAATAGTGCGAGGCCGCCAGATGCGCCGCGCCCAAACCGGCGACAGAGCCCAGCCCCAGCGCCACCCGCGGCACCGTGCCCATATTCGCGACCACCATGTCCCAGCCCGCGACGCCTGGCACATTGGCTCGGCCCGTGGTCTCGATGGTCTTGACCGAACCGCCACCGCCCGAACCTTCCACCAGGCGGACCAGGGGCAGTTGCAGCGCGTTCGCCATGGCCTCCGCGTTGAGATGCTTTTCCTTGATGGTGGCATCGGCGGAGCCACCGCGCACGGTGAAATCATCGCCGGCGATAACCACTTGCCGGTCATTCAGGCGGGCCCGGCCAAAGACGAAGTTGGAAGGCGTGAAATCCTCCAGATCATTCCTGCCGTCGTATGCGGCCATGCCGGCGATCTTGCCGATTTCGTGGAAGGAGCCGTCATCGGCAAGCAGTTCGATCCGTTCGCGAATGGTATAGCGGCCACCGTCCTTCTGCCGCTTGACCCGCATTTCGCCGCCAAGTTTCTCGGCGAAGGCCTCGCGCCGTTTCAGCTCATCAAGTTCCGCTTGCCATGACATTGGCCGTTTCCTCCTTTTGATCGGATACGAATTTAACCGCGGTATTACCAGTTCGCCGCCAGCTCTTGAATTGTAATATTTGAAACGTGTCAGCAGAACAGGGCCCGCAGACTATGAATTCCAATTTGCGCAAGCTAATCTCGCTATCTTTCCGCAATTGTTGGACCTGAAACATGACCTCCTATTTAATCGTACGCGCCGAAGTAGAGCCTTCGGTCAAGGATCAATTCGATATTTGGTATCAGAACGAACATCTGCCTGACGCGCTAAAAGCCTTCAACGCGCTCAGCGCCAAACGCGGCTGGAGCAGCGTGGACGCCAACGTCCATGTTGCGTTTTACGAGTTTCCGGATATGGCGACCGCCGACGCCCTGCTAAATTCAGACATTATGAAGGGCTTCATCAAGGAATTTGACCGCCATTGGGAGGGCAAGATCAAGCGCTCAAGGGAACTGGTCGAATTTTGCCAGATGATTTAAGGCGATGTTTTTGGTAACTCAAGGCACCAAGCGGTAACCACCCGGCTCCGTCACTAGGATTTTTGCTGCAGAGGGATTGGCCTCGATCTTTTGCCGCAGGCGGTAGATATGGGTTTCCAGGGTATGGGTGGTGACACCCCTGTTATAGCCCCAGACCTCGTTCAACAGCACATCCCGGCCAACTGCTTTTTCGCCGGCCCGGTACAAATATTTCAGGATCGAGGTTTCCTTTTCCGTCAACCGAACTTTCTGGTTCGAGCCGTCTTCCAGCAACAGCTTGGCGGAGGGGCGGAAAGTATAATGGCCAATAGTGAAAACCGCGTCCACGCTCTGCTCATGTTGACGTAAATGTGAACGGATGCGGGCCAAAAGAACGGAAAACTTGAACGGTTTGGCGACGCAGTCATTGGCGCCAGATTCCAATCCCAGGATCGTGTCGGCATCTCTATCCGCCGCCGTCAACATGATGACCGGGCATTTGACGCCGGCCTTGCGCAGCATTTTGCAGACCTCGCGGCCATCCAAATCGCCTAGACCCACATCCAGCAGCAGCAAATCGAACGGGCCATCTTTGGCTCTTTCCAAGGCCTCCGCGCCCGATCCAGCCTGGGTTGTGGCAAATTCGTCGTGCAGTTCCAATTGCTCTGCCAAGGCGTCGCGCAAGGGCGCCTCATCATCGACCAAAAGAATTTTCTTCGCCGTCATGGCTCTCCCCAATCCGCCGCATGAACCGCCCACCCGCTCTTTTTAGATATAGGCGGGTCGCGCCATTCCGGCAAGCACAAGCGGCAACTGATAAGCAACGGATAAAGCGTCGCCAACGGGCCTTGGCCGGTATATTGTCTGCGGCGATCATGACCAAAATCAACGCCAATATCATCACCGTCGACCGCGCCATCGCCGAATACCGGCGGGGCCGGCCCGTTTTGCTGGAATCCGATGATGGCGACAACGCCCTGGCCCTGGCGGCGGAACAAGCCAGCCCCGACAGCCTACGCGGCCTGTGCGAATGGTACAGCGGCCGGGATGGCGGTCAGGATAGCGAAACCCATGGTCCGGTCTTGGCCTTGACCGAAAGCCGGGCCAGCGCCCTACATATTAAACCTACCGGTCATGGGGTTATTTTGCTGCCGGTCGATGGCGATACGGATGTGGGTATCGTGCAGACCCTGGCGGACGGCAGCACGGATTTGGCCCAGCCCATGCGGGGACCGTTTCAACGCCTTCGCCGGGCCCCGCGCCCGACCGAAAGCGCCGCCGTGCAATTGGCCAAGGCGGCGCGTCTGCTGCCTTCCGCCGTCATCGTGCCCTTGCCCGATGAAACCGATATAAGTAGCGCCGAGACTCGCTATCTGAGCGTGAGGACACGGCAGATCGCCGAATACGAACAGAGCGCGGCGGCCACCCTGCGCAAGGTGGCCGAGGCACCGGTACCCCTGACAGACGCTGAAAACTGCCGTTTGATCGCCTTCCGCCCGGCTGACGGCGGGGTCGAACACCTGGCCATCGTCGTTGGTGATCCCGACCGTCATCATCCGGTCCTGACCCGGCTGCATTCGGAATGCTTTACCGGCGATCTGTTGGCCTCGCTAAAGTGCGATTGCGGCGAACAGCTACGCGGCGCCATCGCCTTGATGGCGGAACAGGGCGACGGCGTGCTGTTGTATCTGGCCCAGGAAGGTAGGGGCATCGGCCTGATGAACAAATTGCGTGCCTACAGCCTGCAAGCGGAAGGCTTTGATACCGTCGAGGCCAATCTGCGCCTCGGTTTCGACGCTGACGAGCGGGTTTTCCGCCCGGCGGCGGAAATGCTGCGACTGCTTGGCTTCAGCCAAGTCCGCCTATTGACCAACAATCCGGATAAAGTCGCCGGCCTGGAAGCCTGCGGCATCACAGTCAGTGAGCGGGTGACCCACGCCTTTCCCGCCAACCTACACAATGATTTCTATCTGCGCACGAAAAAGGACCGGTCGGGCCACCTGTTATAGCAAGGTGCAGAATCTGAAAACGCCGAAAAACATGAAGCCCCGAAAAACAGCGCAATTTGGCATTTTTCAGCCGCCCGCAAGGGCTTTTCGTGGTTAAGCGGCCCGCCTCATGACGAATAAATGGGAATGTATGCTAGCTTCCGTTGGGAAAACACACTCGAAATGAAAGGTCATTTGTTGTGCTGCTTCACGTCACGGTCGATGGTTTTCTGCGCCACGGCAGCAAGCGGTACCGCTGTGCCCTGGGCCGGGGCGGCGTCCAGGCCGAAAAGATGGAAGGCGATGGCGTAACACCCAGCGGCCGCTATCCCTTGCGGCGGCTGTTGTACCGGGCCGATCGTCTGGCGCGACCGGTGAGTAAACTCGCCATGGCGGAAATCCACCCCGATGACGGCTGGTGCGATGCGCCCGCTGACCCCGCCTACAACCGGCCGGTCAATCTGCCTTACAGGGCCAGCACGGAAAGTATGTGGCGGGAGGATAGCCTCTACGATCTGGTGTTGATCCTGGGCCATAATGATGACCCCATCGTGCCCGGTGCCGGCAGCGCCATCTTCATGCACGTGGCCAGCCCCGAATACGGCCCAACGGAAGGCTGCGTTGCCCTGGCGCGGGACGATCTGTTGGAACTGTTGTCGGATTTGGACAACAACAGTGAAATCAAAATCACCGCCTAAGGGTGCGGTTTACGGGCGCCGAATATCGCCGTGCCGACGCGCACCAAGGTGGCGCCAAACTGGATTGCCACTTCGTAATCCGCGCTCATGCCCATGGATAGCCCCTCCAGACCATTGCGCTGGGCGATCTCGCGGAGCAGGGCGAAATGTAGGCTGCATTCCTCCTCTACCGGGGGAATGCACATCAGGCCGCGTACGGACAAGCCCAACTCGTCACGGACCAGGGCGATAAAGGCATCGGCGTCCTCTGGCCAGATCCCGGCCTTTTGTTCCTCTTCGCCGGTATTGACCTGGATGAAACAATCCAGGCGGCGGTCCTGTTTGGCCATTTCTTTGGCGAGGACGCGGGCCAGCTTGGGCCGGTCCACGGTTTCGATGACATCAAACAGGGCGACGGCGTCCTTCACCTTGTTGGTTTGCAAAGGGCCGATCAGATGCAGGCGCAGATCAGGGTGGGCGGCTTTCAAGTCCGGCCATTTGCCCTGTGCTTCCTGTACCCGGTTTTCACCAAACAAACGCTGACCAGCCTGTATCACAGGCAGAATATCCTCTGCGCCCTGGGTCTTTGACACCGCGACCAAGACCACTTCACCCGCGCTCCGGCCCGCTGCTTGCGCGGCGGCAGCGATCAAGGCCTGGACCTCAGCTAGATTTGTAGCCGAATTGACGGCCACATCAACTTGCGTGGCGGCTGGTTCCTTACTCAAAGCCATGGCATGTTCTTTCCTATGTCTGCCCCGAACCTAACAAAGCTATCCCTCCGCCTCAATCGTGAAGCGGGAGAAACCGTTCGCCTGCCCCGGCTTATTCTGCTGACCGACGCGGACCGCCTGACCGACCCGCTACCGGCGGCGGCCAGCCTGCCCCCTGGCGGCGCGGTCATCCTGCGCCACTATGACATTGCCGGGCGCGAGGATCTGGGCCGGGCGCTGATGGCGCTGTGCCGGGCGCGAAAATTGTCTTTGCTGGTGGCCGGCGACTGGCGCCTAGCCTGGAAGCTGGAGGCCCATGGCGTGCATCTGCCCGAATGGCAAACAGCGCGGCCCCCCGTACTGCCTCGAAAACCGGGCTGGCTGGTCACGGCAGCCGCCCATTCCCGGCCGGCCCTGCTACGCGCGGCAAGCCTGGGCGCCCATGCGGCACTGCTCTCGCCGGTCTTTCCCACTGCCAGCCATCCCGGCGCCCACACCTTAGGCCCGCAGCGGTTCGCCCGGCTGGCGCGGGACAGCACTCTTCCCGTGTATGGCCTGGGCGGCATAAATATGGACAACGCGCCGCGCCTGAGCCCCTGCGGCGCGGTGGGTATTGCCGCTATTTCAGGATTGGCGGACCAAAACCATTAGCCACCGCCTACGCATCGCCATTGCCGGCTCCTAGATAACCACGCGCTTTCAGGAAATTGACGATCTCGTCCGCCGCCTGCTCCGCCGACAGGGCAACCGTGTCGATCCTAAGGTCAGCCTGTTCCGGCTCTTCATAGGGCGAACCGTAGCCGGTGAAATTCTTGATCTCGCCGGCGCGGGCCTTTTCGTAAAGCCCCTTGGGATCGCGCTGTTCACAGACCGCAAGCGGCGTATCGACAAAAATTTCCAGGAATTCGCCCTCCACCAGCAGATCGCGCGCCATGCGACGTTCCGCCCTGAACGGCGAGATAAAGGCGGTCTGCACCATCAGGCCGGCATCAACCATCAGTTTGGCCACTTCACCGACGCGGCGGATGTTTTCCACCCGGTCGGCATCGGTAAAACCAAGATCCCGGCTTAGGCCGTGGCGCACATTATCGCCGTCCAGCAAATAGGTATGCCGGTTCATGGCATGCAGTTTCTGTTCAACGATATCGGCAATGGTGGATTTGCCCGATCCCGATAGGCCGGTGAACCATAATACGCACGGGCGTTGATGTTTCTGTTGAGCGCGGGCCTGCTTGTCCACGGTCACCGGTTGCCAGTGAATATTGGTAGCCCGGCGCAGGCCAAAATCGATCATGCCGGCGGCGACCGTGTGATTGGTCAACCGGTCGATCAGAATGAAACTGCCAAGTACGCGGTTCCTGCCATAAGGCTCGAACGCAATCGGCGATGCCAGGGTGATATTGCAGATACCGATTTCGTTCAGCTCCAGCACCTTGGCCGCTTCATGTTCCTGATTGTTGACGTTAATCTTGTATTTCAGCTCCGAAACGGAGGCGGGCACGATCTGATTGGCGGCCTTAATAAGATAGGACCGCCCCGGCAACAGATGTTCCTCGTGCATCCAGATCAGGCGGACCTGAAATTGGTCTGAGGTTTCCGGGCGCCCTTCCATGCTGGCGATCACGTCGCCGCGCGAAATATCGACGTCATCGGCCAGGGTCAAAGTCACTGCATCGCCGGCCGCCGCTGCCTCCCAATCGCAGCCATGGGCAACAATCCGTTCGATGCGCGAGGTCTTGGCCCCCGGCAGAACCACGATCTCGTCACCAGGGCGCAAACGGCCAGCGGTCAGGATGCCGCTGAAGCCTCGAAAACTCAGTTCGGGACGGTTGACCCATTGCACCGGAAAGCGTGCCGGTCCGTCGCTGTTGCCAGCGCCGCCAGCCTCAGCGCTCTCCAACGCAGCCATGAGGGTTTCACCCTGGTACCACGGCATCAAACTGGACGACTTCAGGACATTCTCGCCTTGCAGGGCCGAAAGCGGAATAGCGGTGATGTTTTCCAGGCCGACGGTGCCCGCAAATTCCGAATAATCCGCGACGATGGCGTCGAACACGTCCTCGGCGTAATCGCATAGATCCATCTTGTTGACCGCCAGGATTACCTGTTTGATGCCCAGCATGGCGACGATGTGGCTGTGGCGCCGGGTCTGCGTCGCCACGCCGTTGCGTGCATCGACCAAAATGACAGCAAGATCGGCGGTGGAAGCACCCGTCGCCATGTTGCGGGTATATTGTTCATGGCCCGGCGTGTCGGCGACGATGAATTTTCGCTTATCGGTGGCGAAGAAACGGTAGGCAACATCTATGGTGATACTCTGTTCCTGTTCCGCCGCCAGGCCATCGATGAGGAGGGTCAGGTCCATGTTCTGGCCATGGGTGCCAAGGCGTGTGCTGTCACTTTCAAGCGAGGCAATCTGGTCCTCGAATATCTGTTTGGCATCGAATAGCAAACGGCCAATCAGCGTGCTTTTGCCGTCATCAACACTGCCACAGGTGAGAAAGCGTAGCAGGCCCTTTTGGCCTTGTTCGGCCAGATAGGCTTCTGCCACGGCCCGTGAGCTTTCGCTCGCCAACGTATTTTCTGGATTGTCCGACATCAGAAATACCCTTCCAGCTTTTTACGTTCCATAGAGGCGTCGGCATCCTGGTCAATGACCCGGCCCTGACGCTCAGACGTCGTCGACAACAGCATCTCCCAGATAATTTCCGGCAACGTCGCCGCCTTGGAGCGGGCGGCGCCGATCCGCTACGGACCGAGTGGCGGCAAATCAGCGCTTTCGTAACAGGGGCAAGCGGGACAGACAATCTAAATAGCGTATCATTATGAATTTCTTCCGCCACACCTGACCGTGGCCAGGGAGGGGAATGCAGTTTATACTATGCCTTGGACTGTGCCGGGAACCTTTTTGAATTCGAGAAGTTAGCTTAATGCGCCTAAATCTAGGTTGCGGCTTTGACAAAAAGGCCGATTGGATCAACGTCGATAAGAGCCCGCTGTCAGAACCGGACCAGCTTGTAGACCTCGAAGTGACGCCATGGCCCTGGGAAGACAATAGCGCAGGGGAAATCCAGCTGCGCCATGTGTTGGAGCATCTGGGCGCCAGCACGGACGGCTATCTGGCCATTATCAAGGAGTTATGGCGGATTTGCCGGCCTGGGGCCCAGGTCCGCATCGTTGTGCCCCATCCCCGTCACGATCATTATCTGAACGATCCGACCCATGTTCGGCCAATTACCGTGCAGGGTCTGGAAATGTTTTCGCAAAAACGTAACCGGGAATGGCAAAAAAAGGGCATTCCCAATACGCCCCTTGGGCTTTTTCTGGGCGTCGATTTTGAAATCGTTTCATTTGATGTGCTGCCGGACGAGCCTTGGCGCAGCCGCCTGCAAAAGGGCAAGATAAAGCCGGCGGAATTGCAGGAGGCCATGCAGCTCTATAACAATGTGATCATGGAAACCACTATTGTCATGCGGGCGGTGAAGAACGGCGCCCCGGCGGCGGCGTAAAGGGCCTGAAAAGGATTATCGAACCCCTGGGGCCGCGGCGCGAAGTATGCGCTAAACAACCCCTAAATCCCTTATTTTATTAATAAACATTTAACAAAACGATGGCGACCCGCCTAAAGCGGCGGAAAATCGGGATTTAAGCTCAGTTGCAAATTTGCC
>Ga0187827_10000096_pt1 | contig 132938 bp, 117 predicted proteins | sample ETNtaG_39_FD_167969 | JGI IMG/M metagenome (GOLD analysis project Ga0187827, IMG submission 167969) | Marine microbial and viral communities from oxygen minimum zone, Eastern Pacific Ocean - ETNP2014_SV_150_PacBio MetaG (Illumina Assembly) | ecosystem: Environmental > Aquatic > Marine >... | reverse complement strand
TCGTGACTTTCTCCATCGGACTAATTGGGTTTATTTACTTCGGCAACGAACCGTCTGTCCGCCACGTTCTCCACTGGTTGTTTCCGTTTGCGAGCAGGCGCGCGAGACTGGCTTGGTTGGTGTGCTTGGTGTGCTTGGTGGTGGTGATGGTGGCAGTGATGGGTAGAGGTGTTGGTGGCGTGAATGTGAACCCCCCTCACGGCGAGTGGATCAAGTCCCGTTAAATCCCGCACCTATTTTCCAGTTTGCCTTTGTTCCCACAAATCGCGAGCCGTATTGCAGTGCTTCTGCCGCAAATGGACATAATTCGCATTTAAAGCCCACTTGACTGATGCCGATTGGGTTGTGGTTGTGGTGACTGGTCTCAGCACTCTGACACGCACCTACCTATTTGTCTTAGTGCGCTGGCGAGTATCGGCGACCCTTTGGATACGAACTCAAATAGGTATTTATCTGGTCGTATTGCTGTAACTTTGCTGTAACTACGGGAAAAGCCTCCGCATTTCTGCGAAGGCTTCTCTAGTTTGAGTGCAATATGGCACGCCCGGAGGGACTCGAACCCCCGACCCTCTGGTTCGAAGCCAGATGCTCTAATCCACTGAGCTACGGGCGCAGAAAATGCCCCAACGAATCGGAACTTCTTGCTAGTCCAAGTCTATCTCAGGTTTAGTTCGTTTGGTACGACTAAATCTGAGACATGATCGATCACCTGAACAGAAAATATGGGGTGGCCGGAGGGAATTGAACCCTCGCCTCCAGGGCCACAACCTAGCGTGTTAACCTCTACACTACGGCCACCACAGACACTCAACGCTAGCATCGGCTATACACGCGGTCAATTTGAATTCGACCGAATTTCTCACCTGAAACATGAATGCTTGAGTGATCCTGCTTTTCCCGAACACCGCCTTAGTTGTTTGCGTTCTCTTTTGCCTGATGCAATTTCGCACAGGACGGTTTACTTGCCCAAACTCATCGCCAGTTCTATCAATGAACGGGTCGGAACGCCGGTCGCTCCGGCGGGTGTCCACCCTCTGGTGCTATCTAACATCGAGGTTGCAGCCACGTCGATGTGAACCCATGGTGTATCGCCGGCGAAGTCGGCAATGAAGTGAGCAGCAGTTGTCGATCCGCCGCCACGACCGCCCGTGTTTTTCAAATCGGCAATTTTCGAGGAGTTCTGCTTCTTGGTTACCGAATCAAGGGGTAGTCGCCACATCGATTCACCAACCGCTTTGCTCGTTTCCAACACAGCGTCGACCAATTCGTCATCGTTGCCGAACACAGGACTAACACCGTCCCCAAGTGCAACCCGAGCCGCACCCGTGAGTGTTGCGACATCCACGATTCGCGCCGCATCCTTCGATTGTGCGTATCCGATCGCATCGGCAAGAGTAAGCCGCCCCTCGGCGTCGGTATTGTCGACTTCGATCGTCATGCCATTCATGGCAGTCACTACATCACCAGGTCGCTGAGCAGTTCCACCCGGCATATTATCTGTGGCGGCACATACAGCATGAACGTTGAGCACTGGCTTTAGTTGTGAAATCGCTTGGATCGCTGCGATCACCGATGCGCCGCCACCCATGTCGCCCTTCATTTTGCCCATACCGGCACCGGGTTTTAGAGATATTCCGCCGCTGTCGAAAGTAATACCTTTGCCGATCAGCCATATATTGTTATCAGTGTTCGACGGATCGCCCGTGTACGTAAGGTGAATGAACTTGAGGGGACGTGGCCCACCCCGCGAAACGCCGACATACGCGCCCATGCCAAGTTTGGTGACATTGGCTTCTTCGAGGATTGTGCAATCCAGTCCGTTTTCTCGAGCAATTTTCTCAGCGGTAGAGGCGAGATCTGACGGTGAGAGCTTATTCGCAGGCTCGTTTACCAGATCACGGGCAAGGATTTCGGCATTGGAGAACGCGACTCCCCTTGTAACGCCCGATTCGATCGCCTCCAGTTTCGCAGAGTCGGCTTCAACAATCGTGAGCTTCGCGACATCAGGCTTTCGCTTGGTATCAGTCGTTCGGTATTTAAAGAACCTGTACGCCCCCAGCAATGCGCCTTCCACGAGTGATTGCGAACTCGTAACGACATCGATTCCACCGATCCCAGCACCGTGCACGATTGTCGCAGCATGCTTTGCGCCAGAGGCTCTGAGTTTGCGAATTACCGATGCTGAAACCCTGCGAATCCCATCGGTATCGAATGATTCACTCGAACCCAAACCCACAACCAATACTCGTGATGGCTTGAAATTCGGGTATGCCGAGTTTGGCGTGTGGATTAGCGTTAATTCACTTGTAGAACCAGTGATTTCACCATCGGCAATGATTTCGGAGATCACTCCTCCAAGCGCTTTGTCGACTGCGCCCGTAGCTCCACCCGGCGAAGTTATTCCCTCGAATAAATTAACGACTAATACATCGGCTTCGATATCCGTGACATCGCCCTGTACGACTAATACTTCCAACAGACCTGACTCCTGAACTCCTGAGATAACTTGCGCATCGATCGTGCAAATCCTGCGCTCGAACTGCGTGGTGATTGTATTTCACCTGCACCAGCGGCGGTGATACTGCGGCGAATCCGCGCGTAATTCCGCGAAAGTGCTCACACTTATTTGAACTCGTATTTTGTACCAAGTTTTGAACTTGTTCGAAACACTAATTAGGTAAACACATAGAATTGAGTACGAACGTACCTTGCATGAATAACCAAAAGACCCATACGGTTCCGTGTGTCGAACAGTTCGATGGCTTACACCGCTCTCGCAGCTGCAGGGATTTCAAGAATTCCATTTACATAGCTGTGGCTCAGGAAACTGGGCTGACAGCGCCAAAACACAACGAGTGTCCGCTCGTTCATAGATTTGAAATAAGACCAGGTGTGGTCTTGGAGGCGTCAGAATGACAACAAACAACAGTAGTGTTGCCGTACGGCTCGTTAGTGATGGAACGTTCCTACTGGATGGTGGCCCGATGTTTGGCCCAGTTCCGAAGATCCTCTGGGAACAGAGCGCCAAGCCCGACCGAAAGAACCGGGTTCGACTCGGCCTTAACTCTCTTTTGATCAAGACTCCCGATGCCAACATCCTCGTTGACGCAGGTATCGGCAACAAAGAACCCGAAATTACCCGTGAGGTCTACGGTCACTCCTCATCAAAGCTTATCCGCAACCTTCGTCACCAGGGCGTAAGTGCACGAGACATCGATTTCGTCATCCTCACCCATCTGGCCTTCTCCCACAGCGGTGGCGCAACACGTCTCGACCGTGAAGGCACGATTATTCCTAGCTTCCCTAAGGCGAAGTACCTCGTACAGCGCAGCGCATGGGAAGAGGCATTTTCTCCGAACGAACGATCGGTTCCCGTGTACGGAACTGGCGTTGAGCACCTTCAGGTACTGAACGACAAAGGCATGATCGTATTACTCGATGGCGACACTGAAGTTGTCCCTGGTGTACACACCATCGTCACTGACGGTTACTCAGAAGGTCACCAGGTTGTTCTGGTGAACACCGGCAGCGAACGAATCATCTACCTCGCCAACCTGATCCCGACTCCGAACCACCTTCCCCTGCCTTACATCACAGCGTTCGACCGATACCCGGATCAGACGCTTGCGATGAAGAAGGAACTTCTAGACCGATGTGAGAAGGAAGGTTGGCTAATGGTGTTTGCACACGGCTACCACGAGACAGCTGGTTACCTCGAGCGTCGCCACGGCAACATCGAGCTTCGCGCAGTCGACTTCTAAACTGCTCGTAATTTCGTAAGTCTTTCCGAAAAGAGTCGCCCCATCGCCCGGGGGCGGCTCTTTTGTTTAACCCACAATCCAAAGAGAAAGAATTAATCTGCTGGAGTGCCGATCAACTGCAAGCCTTCGAGGCGGTTGAGCTTGATGTCCTCAATCAGACCGTCTCCATTGCCTCGAGAAGCCGAAACTATCTCACCCGGTTCAAGACGCACCCTCAGATAGTTGTCGGTCAAGCCGCTCGTACCACGTGCGCCTTCCCAAAGCACCGACCGTGTTGATCCCACGAACGATTGGCGGTGTCGTTGAGCCATCGAATCGGCGATAGCGCGCAGATCCTCAGCACGACGGGTTCTCGTATAAACGTCGACCTGATCCTCAAAATGAGCCGCACTCGTACCCGGACGAACTGAATATGGGAAGATGTGGGCGTCGGCCAGTTCCGCTGCCTTAAGAACTTCGCACGTTCGCAGATGGTCTTCCTCGGTCTCACCCGGAAACCCTGAAATAACGTCTGTCGTCACCGAACAACCGTCAACTACCTCTTTTGCAGCGGTTACGGCCGCCAGAAACCCATCGGCGGTGTAACGACGTCGCATTCGTTCAAGAATCTGGTCGCTTCCGCTCTGCAAGGGGATGTGGAAGTGAGGACAGAGCCGATCCTTGCCCACGCCGGTCCACAGTTCGAGCAAATCCTCGAAAAATTCTGCAGGCTGAAGCGATGAAACCCTCAGGCGTCGGATATCGGTGTTCTCAAGAACTGATCGAATCATGTCGACCAGACCGGTTGCATCGAGATCAAATCCGTACGATCCCAATTGCGTTCCCGTTAGAATCGCCTCCGGACAACCAGCGGACGACAAAGCCTGTACTTGCTTGATGAGTTCTGATTTTGGAATACTGCGTTCGCGTCCCCGCACTTTCGGAACGATGCAGTAAGAGCAGATCTGGTCGCACCCTTCTTGAATCTTGACCGCACCACGAGTGCGACCTAAGAGTTGGTGAATATGTTCGTCGTGATTGACCGGCTGTTGCCATTCAAGTCCTGCGCGAGAATTTACTATCGATACGATTTCAGATTTTCGACTGTTCGGAATCACTAGATCGGTAGCAGCCAGCTCCTCAAGATCGGCAGTACCGCTCTCGGCGTAGCAGCCGGCAGCAACCACGATTGCATCCGGGAAGCTTTTTCTCGCACGGGAGAGGGCCTGTCTCGCCTTCTTATCGGCAATGTGGGTAACCGTGCAGGAGTTCAGCACGAACACATCGGGGGCTTCGTCAGATTCGACCAGATCGTATCCCGAGCGCGAAAAATCGTTCGCCAATCGCTGACTATCGGCAGTATTTAGCTTGCAACCGTGAGTTTCGATCCGAACTTTCAATAAATCACTCTTCGACGTGCTGTTGGGGGTATCGATCAGCGAGAAACGAATCAAACCGCTCGACTAACTCCAATATAAAGCTGAACTGAGTCAGGGTCACTTACCGCTACGGAACGTGCACGTTTCCCTGCACTCTAGTACGAGTATGTAAACCGCGGGCGTCGTTGGTATACTCACTCGGTCGAAATTCAAGAAGTCGATGCCCCGGGAATTCGAGGTATCGAAACTGCATGTTGGAATGAGGAAATCTTCCAACCGATACCCTGAGGTCATCCAATGGCAGATCGCGTCGTCGTGACTGGGCTCGGACTTGTCACCCCGGTTGGGTCAGATCAACAAACAACCTGGGAGAGCCTACTCGAAGGTAAATCTGGAATTGACTATATTTCCCTGTTCGACGCCTCAGGTTTCGAAAGTCAAATAGCTGCCGAAGTAGACGACTGGGACGCTGCACCGATTCTGGGACGCAAAGAGGCCCGGCGACTCGACCGATTTTCGCAATTTGCATGTGTGGCAGCACTCGAAGCTCTTGAGCAAGCTGGAATCGACATGGCATCTGAGGATCCAGATCGTGTTGGCGTGTTCATCGGAAGCGGTGTCGGCGGCATCATCACAATCACCGACCAGCACAAGATCCTTCTCAACCGAGGTCCGAAGCGAGTTAGCCCGTTCCTCGTGCCGATGATGCTCGGTGACATGGCTTCGGGTCAAGTATCGATGATGATCGGCGCTAAGGGTCCCAATTTTTCGACGGTTTCTGCCTGTGCAACCGGAACCGACTCTATCGGCGAAGGGCTTGAGATGATCCGTCGAGGGCGCACCGATGTTGTTATCGCCGGCGGGACGGAAGCTGCAGTGTGTGAAATCGGAGTCGCCGGCTTCAACTCCTGCATGGCGCTTTCAACCCGGAACGACGATCCGCAGGCGGCATCACGACCGTTCGACTCAGGTCGAGACGGTTTCGTACTGGGCGAAGGTGCTGGTCTCGTCATTCTAGAATCTCTCGAACACGCCGAAAAGCGCGGTGCGAACGTACTGGCCGAACTTGCCGGGTATGGAGCGTCAAGTGACGCCCACCACGTTACACAGCCACATCCCGAGGGTGAAGGCGCTGCTAGAGCAATGAAGTGGGCTATCCAAGATGCCGATCTCGTCCCCGAAAATGTCGATTACATCAACGCACACGGCACCTCTACACCACTCAATGACAAGTTCGAAACCATTGCGATGAAGCGAATGTACGGTGATCACGCCGACAAACTAGCTATTAGTTCAACGAAATCGATGACCGGTCACCTGCTGGGTGCTGCTGGTGGAATCGAGGCTGCATTCTCGGTGCTCACGATCAAAAACCGGATTATTCCACCAACAATTAACATCGATGATCCCGACCCAGAATGCGATCTGAACTACGTGCCAAATAAGGCAGTGAAGCAAGAAGTAAACGTAGCGATGTCGAACTCACTTGGCTTCGGTGGGCACAATGCCAGTCTCGTGTTCAAGAGCTTTCAGCAATAATCTCAGCAGCCAGGTCGAGAAATCAACAATGACACCCGACCGTAACCGTAAATGGCAGATCGCTGAACCGCCGCCTATTGGGTTCCGTCTCGAACTAGGCTTTCTAGGATCCGGAGTGCGCGGTCCTCTACCCGCTCGCCTTCTCTGGAATAGAGGTGTGCGGACCGATGCGGATGTCACCGAGTATTTCTCGTCCGGCCTCGACGACTTCCTCGACCCACACAGTCTTCCTGACATGGACAAGGCAGTTGGCCGTATTTATCGCGCCATCAACAACAATGAGACTATCGGTGTCTTTGGCGATTTCGATGTCGATGGACTGACCGGGACCTCGATCATCCTTCGAATCGTCAGAACGCTCGGTGGCAAGATTGTCCCCTACATTCCGAATCGTGAAACTGACGGCCACGGTTTATCGAATCAAGCAGTCGACTCGTTCGCCAACGCTAGTGTCACGCTCATCACAACAGTCGATACTGGTTCGACAGCTGTTGATGAGATCGCTTATGCAAAGACTCTCGGGATCGAAACTGTCGTCACCGATCACCATTTAATTGAAACCGAACGCCCTGATGCGATCGCCCTCGTGAATCCTCATGTTGATGCCAATGATTCCGTCGATTACTCGGGTGCAGGAGTGGCGTTCAAGCTCGCTCAGGCACTTGCAGAAACCGCCGGTCACGAATTTCCGGAAGACCTGCTACCACTCGCAGCACTCGGAACGATCGCTGACATCGTTCCGCTGGTATCCGAAAACCGCACTCTTGTTCGAGAGGGCTTACGCAAGCTTGGGCAGACTGATTTTCCGGGCTTGAGGGCTTTGCTGGATATTTCGCGTGCGCCCGGTGTCTCGGGCAGGCCAACTGCCGAATTGATTTCGTTCTATGTCGCACCTCGACTCAATGCTCCTGGGCGAATGGGCGACGCCGAGCCAAGCCTGCAAATACTCACCACCGACGATGTTTCGGAAGCCCGTGCACTTGCCGATCGTCTTGATGCCGATAACACAAAGCGTCGCTCGCTCAGCGAAAAGGCATGGGAGCACGCTTTGACTCAGTTCGACGTAATTTCTGAGGATCCAATCGTCGCCGTAAATTGCGACGGATTTCCGATGGGTATTCTCGGACCGCTCGCCGGTCGGCTCAACGAACTCACCGGTAAACCGGCGTTCGCGTATCAGTTGGTAAACGGCTTTGCTCGAGCTTCATGCCGCTCGAATACCATTCTCGATCTACACGCCGCCCTCTCGACGCACTCGGACGACTTCGACCGTTTCGGAGGTCACGCTCGTGCTGCTGGCTTCTCGATCAAACACGAATTATTAGACGATTTACTCGACGACCTTCGAAAACACACAGCCTGGGACGCCCTCGGTGCTCCTGCCGTTCCCACTCTGCACGCCGATGCCGAAGTACGGCTCGAAGATCTCACTACCTCGACATGGAACTTCGTCTCGGCGATGGAGCCGTTCGGAGAGGCCAACAAAGAACCAGTGCTGGTTACTTACGGTGCAGTGCCTTTGGACGTGCGTACAGTGGGCGTAGGCGGCAAACATCTGAAGATCAGCTTCGACGCCGACGGTCGACGAATAGATTCTATCGGTTTCGGTCTCGGTGATCGACCACTCGGCTCTGGCCCGGTCGACATTCTCTACCAACTCAGGTCAGAGGTTTGGCGAGGTAGAACTCGGCACCAACTCGGCCTCCGAGACATTCGTCCCACTCAAAGCTAGTCACACTTTTCGTGACAATCGAGACTTATCTAACTTTTTGCCCGTTCGCGCTGGCGATCACGTTTGCGTCTGTCTGAACCTCGGTTGTCGGCATCGGAATTGATATCGAGATCACTATTGGCCCAACGAACCTTCAGAATCATGTACGGAATTGTGAAGGCCAGCACCATGATGGCGATCAGATGCGCTTCCTGAAGTCCCCAGAACTTCACATCATCGAGTCGCAGGTACTGAATCGAGAAGCGTCCGACCGAGTACCACGTGATGTAAACCATCCAGATCGCACCGGCCGGTTGTAGCTTTCCCTTGAGTTTCGTGATCACGAACAGGCCGATCATGTTCCAGATGATTTCGTAAATCACCGTCGGATGAACTGCACGGTCGGGATTTCCGAAGAATCGCTCCGCGCCAGCCCGACCAGGACTGCTCGGGTGTGTGAAATACCAACCCCACCCGGCATCGAGCGCTCGTGACCAGTGCTCGCCATTGATGATATCGCCAATGCGACCGATCGACTGTCCAACGAACATGGCAGGAGCCGCGATGTCCATCAATCTGCCTACGGGCGCCTTGGCGAACCATGCGTATGCGGCGCCACCGAGCCAGCCACCGAGTATTCCTCCCCATAGACCGATTCCGCCAGACCATATTGCGATTATTCGGCCGGGGTCGTCTCCATAGATACCCCAGTTATCGAATACATGAACTAATCTGGCTCCGACAATTCCACCCAGAATTCCGAAGATCGCCGTGTTGTAGACCATATCCTGGTCGAGATTGCCCTTGATCGCGGCTTTTCCGACCATCCACACTGCGACAGCAACCCCAACGAAGCTCAGAAAGCCGTGCCAGCTGAGTGAGAAGCCGCCACCTGCGACGATGTTTGGATTGAACGGAATTTCGATTGCTGCGATGGGCATTTACTGTTGCTCAGGCCTTTGAATATCGGATTCGTATTGAAATGGTGCGTGTACTGAGATGACGTTTTTTGCAAACCAGATTCACGGCAACCGAACGAGTTTACGGGCTTTGACGATTCTAGGTTTCGCCTCCCGACCAATAAATCGCTATATCTGCAGCAATATTCGTCCAATAAACTCGTCTCATAAGGAAACTATTGCTGATCCAACATTCACTCCCCCTTGGGGCTCACATGATCCGCCTTCCAAATGGATTCTCACAGAGGAAGGGAGAGAACGATCAAAACGACTGGGTGAATATTTCAGGGAACGTCATACGACCAGAATTATTACAAGCTCAGAGGTCAAGGTCATCGAAACGGCCAAGATCGCTGCCAGAGTAGCCGGGATCAGCGAGGTAGTTGTCGACATGGTCTTCACGAGCATGATCGTGACAACTGCCCAAAACCCGACGCCGTTGAACGCGATGCCCTCGTGATCGATTGCATACGGAATCCAAACGAACTTATCTGGGGTAACGGAACGGTCGCTACAGCTAGAGATCGATTCAGCAAAGCGATAGTTTGCTAATGGAAAACGTCGCAGATGACACTGTGGCAATCGTTTCACATGACACGTCATGGCGACTTTTGTGGCCCAGCCAGTTGGATATCGATCCCATACCGCTGTGGAAGTCGTTCGGTACACCTTGCTCAGTCGAAATCGACTGCCTCATCCGTCGAACATTCTCGATCAACACACGTTTGAGTGAGGTAGCAGGGGTGGCTCATCGCTCGCTTTAAAAACTCGCCATTTCAGTCCGACACCGAAAATGCGAGATATTCTACGATTCAAATAGAGTGAATGCGGTGACGCATCCAATAACCCGCTTCCAGAGATAAATCCGAGTGATTACCGAGCTTGAAACGTTCCTAAATTTCCTCGCCGTTGAGCGTGGGATGTCCGATCACACGTTGGCGGCGTACCGCAACGACATCTCGGCACTTGTCGATTTCCTAGCTGATGAAAAATCCTCTCGCCCCGATTGGGATAGCGTCACCGAAGAAGATATTCGCGGGTTCTTGAGCGATCTTGACGACCGTGGGTATGCGCCCTCGACCAAATCTCGAAAAATCGCCTCGGCGAAATCATTCTTCAAGTTCATGAAAGAAGAACGGATTATCGAGAACAATCCCCTGACAGAAGTTCGACAACCTCGAGCCGGGCAGTCGCTTCCGAAAGCACTCACAATCGAGGAAGTCGACCGGTTACTCGACGTTGGCTCAGACAAAGACTCGATCGAAGACGTTCGCGATATCGCTATGGTCGAGCTCATGTACGCCGCTGGCCTGCGCGTATCTGAGCTTGTAGGACTGGATCTCAGAGACGTCGATCTTGATACTGGAACTGTCCGAACGCTCGGTAAAGGCTCGAAAGTTCGAGTTATCCCCATCTACGACGATGCTATCGAATCAGTGGCAAGCTACATCACGTATTCCCGACCCATCCATGCCCGCAGTGACGACGAAAACGCGTTGTTCTTGAATCGTCGTGGCGGTCGATTAACTCGTCAGGCGTACTGGCTGCGATTAAACAAACTTGCCACTAAGGCAGGAATTTCGTCTAAGATCACTCCACACATGTTGCGACACAGCTTCGCCACTCACCTTTTGCACGGCGGCGCAAGTATCCGGCACGTTCAGGAATTGCTCGGCCATTCGAGTATTGCAACCACGCAAATATATACTCACCTCACGAACGAACACGTTCGTAGCGAGTACGCCAAGGCTCACCCCCGAGCCTGATCTGGTCATCGGAGGTAACTTTGACTGTCATAACCATTGAAGGACGACTCGGCGCGGGTGGTCCAGACCTCGGGCGAATGGTCGCCAAAGAGATGGGCTTAGACTTTGTCGATCGCCTGATGCTGGCGGACATCGCCAAGCGGGTTGGTGCCACGGTGACCGCCCTGGCTGACCAGGAGAGCCGCGTCCCTTCGCTCGCAAATCGATTCGCACAGGCGATTCAGCGAATGCTTCATCGTTCGGCAGTTGCCGGCATGGGAGGCGATCCCTATTTTGGGCCTGGCATTGAACAGCTACTCGCCCGGCCATATTCTGAGATGGAAGAACCGCCCCACACAAGCGCTGAGGAAATCGACGAACAACACTTCATCGATACAGCCGCCGAAGTAATCAACGATCTCGCCGAAATTGGCAACGTAGTACTTCTCGGACGTGGTGGAGCAGCAATCCTGCACGACAATCCGACCGTTCTCCGAGTTGGTGTGGTCGCCAAGATGGAAGACCGTATCACTCGAGTTCAGCAGCAGATGCGTCTCGACACGCCTGAAGCGGCCGAGTCGTTGATCGAACGCACCGATTTAGCTCAACATCGTTATTTTGAGCGGGCATTCGATTCCAGTCCCATCGATCCGTTCTTGTATCATTTCATGTGGAACACTTCAGACGTTTTGCTCGAATACGCCACACAGGTAACCATCGACGCAGCGAAAGTCATGTCCGATAAGGGCTTGAAATGGGCGGATTCAACTTTCGTTCAGCCCGAAACAACATCTGAATAAAAACTCATATCACCTCTGGATACTTCAACCGACCAAAATGCCTAAGAACAGCCGTAAAAACCGACGAACCAGCAAGCCAAACGTATTCGTACAATCACGAAAACCCGCTGACGATAATGATGCTCAGACTGCGGTAGTGTCATCGTCCGCAGACGCCACCCCTCGGACCCGAGCTCGTGTAGAGCGAACAACCCAACGGGCAAGTGTTCGATCAGAGATCTACACCCGATCACTCTCGGCAGAAATAAAAAAGATGGGTGCGCTTACCGGTCTTTTAGTCATCGCTCTAGTAGTTCTGACGTTCGCTCTATAGTTCTGGCGTTTTTGTACTAGGCTGACCGACTCGATCAGGCGAAACAACGACTTGAACCGAATATCGGGTTCCTTGAGGGTCAGATACCGGAAGACGTTTATCCGGAGACTCTGTTATTCAATTGCCAGCGACCACAAGAACATTTTCAACACGTCTCGCAGCCGTTCCCCTAAAACCCGGGGTTTACATCCATCGCGACTCGTCGGGAAAAGTTATCTACGTAGGCAAATCGGCTTCTCTCCGCAATAGGCTGAGATCTTACTTCGGCTCGAAGAAGAATCTCGATGCCAAAACTGTCGATCTCGTAGGTCGCATCGACGATTTCGAGTACATCGTCACCGAATCAGAACAAGAGGCACTACTTCTTGAAAACTCGCTGATCAAGAAGCACAAACCCCGCTACAACGTACGACTCAAAGACGACAAGACCTATCCGTACATCAAGGTCGACCTAGCAGAAGCATTCCCACGTGTTTACGTAACCCGGCGGACCGCCAACGATGGTGCACGATATTTCGGTCCGTTCGCATCGGCTGGGAGCGTCAGGAAAACCCTTGATCTACTGAAGAGGTTGTTCCCCTACCGATCGTGCACAAAAGCCATTACAGGCACTGAGGATCGTCCATGCCTCGAGTTTCACATCAAGCGCTGTATAGCTCCATGCACTGGCGTCGCGTCGACCGTTGACTACACCAAGGTCATCGATCAGGTGCTGATGTTTCTCGAAGGAAATACAAAAGAAGTCGTTTCCGAACTCGAATCAGCGATGCTCGAAGCCTCCGATGGACTCGAATTCGAACGAGCTGGAGCTCTCAGAGACCGTCTCAAAGCAATCGAGCGCGTGTATGAGGGTCAGAAGGTCGTCGGGCTCGGTCGAGAGAACATCGACGTAATCAGTGCCGCGTATGGCGGTGAAGAGGCGTGGGTTGAAATCTTCTTCATCCGCCAGGGAAATTTGACCGGTCGAGACCATTTCACGATGAGCGGCACTCGTGACGAATCTGGTGACGAGATTCTCGCAAGGTTCATCGAGCAGTTCTACTCGTCGGCATCCCACGTCCCACGCCGAATCCTGATCCCGGAGCGAATAAGCCGAGAATCGATCATCACTGAATGGCTCGAAACACGCCGGGATGGCCCGGTCGAGATTGCTATCCCACAACGAGGGGGCAAACGCCGTTTGCTCCAGATGGTCAGCGACAACGCAGTCCAGGGACTTGAGCAACTGAAGTTGAAGTGGATTTCCGATACAACTCGCATGGAATCGGCAATGTCGGAACTGCAAGAGCAGTTGAATCTACCGCAACTTCCAGAACGCATCGAGTGTTACGACATATCGCACATACAAGGAACCAACACGGTTGCCAGCATGTCGGTGTTCCAGAAAGGTAAACCGCTTTCGTCCGACTATCGACGTTTCAAAATCAAGTCTCATGATGGCAACGACGATTTCGCCTCAATGCGAGAAGTGCTGACACGCCGCTTCAAACGCCTAAAGAACGCCAGGGAAGGTGGTGAAGAAAGCGCCAGCTTCGCGGCATCTCCTGATCTCGTCCTCATCGATGGCGGGAAAGGCCAGCTATCGTCAGCGGTCGAAGCAATGCTTCACCTCGGACTGCAAGACATACAACTCGCCTCGATCGCAAAACGTGAAGAAGAAATATTTCTTTCCGATGCTGCCGAACCCGTAATCATGCCTCGAAATTCGCAGGGCTTGTTCCTGTTACAGCGAGCACGGGATGAGGCACACAGATTTGCCATCACATTCCATCGCAATCTGAGAGGCAAGTCGTCTGTAAAATCGGCGCTGGATTCGGTGCCCGGAATTGGTCCTAAACGACGTAAGATGCTGATTCACACCTTCGGATCAGTGAAGGGTATTCGTGAGGCGTCTGAAGAACAGATCGCCGCTGCTCCCGGTATGACCGAAAAGGTCGCCCGTCAGATTAAAGAGCATCTCTAGCTACATATGCAAGCAGTTTCTTTCCCTGAGTGCGGTCGCACAGAAATAATCGATATCCTCCGCCCAGTTCTCCATGAGCCGGGTGACGCGATCGTTCTCGTAACCACTGCAGCGATCGGACCGTTGGATATCGAACCTTTCTCAGCGTTAGCGCCGATAGAGTCGTTCCCGGCGGTGAGTTCGAAGGACTCGTGGTGGAAACAAGCGAAGACGTCGAAATCATCAAACTCTACGATCTCGTAACGAACACCGTGCAGCACGTTTAAAACGACGGCCAGAGCGATCTGTTCGGGTCGACAACGCTCTATGGCGGGCATGCCGAATACGTTCGAGTGCCAGATGCGGACAGAACGCTAACCAAAATTGCGGATTCTGGAGAAGAGCGCGCGGTACTGGCAGGGGCACTGCCGGATTGGGATTTGGTGCAGTTGCTTTCGCACTTGCCAGTACCCCGGATGGCTCATACGCCATCGTTGGATGCGATCCAATAGGTATGACGGCGCTTATATCTCTAGATAACACAGGCCTCAAGGATCGCTTGGTCGCAGTCGATTAAGCACACAGCTCGTCGTACGCTTGCTTCTAAATACGCAGCCACGACACTGTCGAATTCAGAGCCGACTACCGATCACCAGTCAGATGTCGTAATCGCCGGTGCTATTCGAGAATTCCCCGGCTTCAACGTCGTTAACCGGTTGGTGAAGCCAGACGGCGCAATCATCTTCTCTGACCCGTACGGGTCAGCAAGGGCCAGCGACTCGGGTTTGGTTTTCCAGAGGATTTATCAGTTACTTGCGCCGCCTGGTCAACAACGGAGGCTGCGAGCAAGATAGTTACAGCTATACAAATACGGCGGCTTGAGCTCACACCGCTTGTATCTCACGGTGATCCCGCTGGAGGAGGCTCAAGAGGCCTATGAAGCGGCAGCAGAAACCCAGAGCCGGGGTTCAAAAGGTTCTTCTGAAGCCATATGGCAAGTTTAGAGCCATCGAACTGGGTGCGTTTGGCAGCACAGCTAACGAGAAAAATCTCTGGGTGGTACGGGTGTCGACTTCCCATCGGCAGCATCGATCGCGGCAACCAACTGTCGTCGCGCCCACAGCACCGTCAAGGCGGCATCCAGATTCGCAAGGGTTTCTGGAAGTGAGAGTTTGCCGTCTGGCAAGCCCAACTCAATTCGATTACCGATGATGGTAGAGCGAACTAATGTCTCGCTCGCGTTGAGTGTTTGAGCTTCGCTGGCATCAGCATTTGCGAAATTAATCGATCCAGCAGAGTCGGTTGATCCGATTTCATTTGAAACCGACTCTGCTGGATCGCCCTCAAGCTGTGGTGCCGATTGGGCGGCCTGTACTGTCGTTTCCTTGGGCAGATACGGACGGGCTTCACTAAAAATACGGTCGATCAGTGCCAATCTCCGTGCGACTTCAGTTCGATCGGCTCCAGTCAACTCTTCGAGCAATACTGCGAAACGGTCGGGAGTGTACGGCAATTCTCCGAATCGACTGGACATTTCGATAAACAGCGCTACGTGGCGAGCGAGGTGGATCTTTGCATCCTCGCTTTCTTTCTCTGAGAGCGGCGTAACGGCTCTCAGGCCATCTCGGGTGACCCGGATTCTACTTCTACCTCCAACAACACCCCACATGCGAAGAGCGCCAAGCCGAGCTGAGAACGCCCCGCCGCGCTCAGACATTCCTAACGAGCGGGCGAGTCCTTGACGCGATACTTCTCCCGCGAACTCACGCGCGATTTTTTTACCTAAATCGATACTTTCAACAAGACCGATCTCTGGAAATTCGTAGGCACCTAACTTCGCCACAAGCCTGTTCCTAACTCACCCGTTTCAATCGGGAGCTTCGCTGTACAGCCCTGGGAAAGAAGATTCCCGATCCACACATGCCGAGAAAATCAAATCCGTGCTCTGCATTTCGCATTAACTCAACCTACACACCAGCAACACTCTCTTATTTACGCCGCATTACCAGCGTGCCAATGCTATTATGCGCCGCTTTCTTGCTGGAGGACAAGCTATTTCACGGCACTTCACGGGGGCGAGGGGGTCTTTTACCCGTTTTAGTGTGGGCGCTCTCGAGCCGGGGTGCTATCCACCTACAGAGCCTGCTAATAAACATGATTTACTCTTGGTCAAATGCCCGCGGCGCAATATGAATCCCTACTGCGGCGCAATTCTAGATCGCCAGGCCCTACAGAGAGCTCGTTGTACGACTGAAGAAGCGTTCGGGGGGCGTAAATGGGATCGAAAAGCGGCTCTCCGTTGAAGTGGGCCAAATAGTCACACTATTCCATGCCCGATTGCCACCGATCCGGCGATGGTCGCTTTGTGACTTATAACGAAGATTTGCGACTCAAGGCCCGCCACCGGAGTGGCTTGAGACGGTCAAAGGCGATTTACGAAAATACATCAATATGGGCGCGTTCCAGCGCATATTTTGCGTCCACAATATTTGCGCTGCAGAAGACTAGGTAGTTCAATCGAATTTTCCGACAGTTTGTGTTGATTTCTCGGCGTACGCACCGCGGCGCAATAATACGGATTATTTAGTGTTGTGTATTGCATGTAATCCGGGTGTAAGAAATGCATTTTCATACTTGAATCGGCAATAAATGATTTTTACTGAATATTCGTACGCAACGACCTGATTTAGCCCGTTTTATTAACCCAAAACGGCCCGGTGCGAAGCGACTCACATCGGACCGTTTATTACGTGATTTCGAACAGCATTTCTAGGCCGAATATCGAGCTCTAGAGATCCAACTATTCAGACCCGAAAACTAGTCGTCCTGACTAGGTATTCCACCAATACTTCCAAGCATCTTTGTGAGCTCAAGCGGTAGCACGAATTTCGTTGAATCCCCTGCCCCAAGTTCCTTCAGAGCATCGAGGTACTGGAGGGTCATCGTGTTTGTGCCCACACCGGAAGCAACCGAATGAATCGCTTCCAAAGCGTCGGCATAACCCGTTGCGCGCAACACCGCGGCCTGCTGGTCACCTTCAGCCGTCAGAATTTCAGCTTGTCTGCCACCTTCAGCTTTCAGGATCGCGGACTGCTTCTCACCCTCGGCAACTGTGATAGCTGCTTCTTTTGTACCGTCAGCTTCGAGAACGACCGCTCGTCGTACACGTTCAGCCGACATCTGCCGGTTCATAGCTTCCTGAATGTCTCTGGGTGGATCAATCTCACGAATTTCTACGTTCGTAACCTTGATGCCCCAGCGTTCAGTCTCTGAATCCAACCGAGTACGGATGAGTTCGTTGATTCGTTCTCGTTGAGAAAGTACGTCATCAAGATCGATATCACCGATAACAGCTCGAAGAGTCGTTGTAGCAAGTCCGACCACAGCCGACGTGTAGTCCTCGACTTCCAGAACGGCCCTCTCTGCCTGATCGAGGTTCACTCGCAGATAAACAAGGAAATCGACATCGAGAGGAGCGTTGTCCTTCGTGATGTTCGTCTGACGAGGAATATCAAGAACCGTCACACGTGTGTCGATCTTCTGGATCTGGTGAATGATCGGTATCGAAATTACGATACCTGGCCCCATCATTCCCTCGAATGTCCCCAGCCTGAATCGTGCCAGTCGCTCATAGTCTCGAACGAAATTGATTAGTCCCATAGATGCCTCCCATGTGAGACGGAGTTCCCGCCTCAGTTGTTATGTCATTGTTCGCTATTCGATACATCGTTCACACTCGTCCCGGCTCGCTTTTACTCAACACGCCTGACACGCAGGTGATTGCCATCGACCGAAACCACTTCCACATCCGTTCCAACCGCAATATGTTTGCCAGCTTCAGAGTCGATCTCACCGGTCCAGTACTCACCATTCACCATTATTTCACCTGCAGGTGACAAATCTGCCGCAACTACGCCGATCGTGCCTATCAAACTTGCTGCAACTGTCGGACTTTGATACAGAGTGATCTGCTTCGTTTTACGAAGCTCTGAAGCAAACCACAACACCAAGCTGCCCGTTACTGTCCCTACTGCTACCAGCAGCCAGCGACTCACCACCGGCGCATCACCAGGAATGCCGGGGCTGCCGAAGAATCCGACCAGAAATATGCCGCCCAGAACAAGGCTGATGGTACCTGCCACTCCGAAGTAACCAATACCGGTCGCGGTGGTTTCCAGATAGAAAAGCACCAGCGACAGCACTATTAGCGCAACACCCGCCCACGAGAACGGTAGTTGCCCAACACCAGCCCATCCCAAAATCAGGAACAAAGCTCCCAGCGTTCCCGGTACCCACAGACCCGTGTTCCACAACTCGACGATCAGTCCAAGTCCACCGAGCGAAATCAACAGGAAAGCAATATTGGGATTCGAAATGAACGAGAGAAGTTGCTCGAGTAAGGTCAGATCGAGCGTTGTTGTTTCAACGCCAGACAGCTGAAGCGTGACCGGCTCGCCATCAATATAGAGTTCGTAGCCATCCAGTGCCACTAGTAAATCGTTGTAGTCCGTCGCGATCAGATCGGCAATTCCCAGTTCAACCGCTTCTGATGCTGAATATGCCTTCGAGTCGAAGACAGTGTCTTCAAGCGACGAGATGTTGCGTTCGCGCCGTTCCGCAATGCTGCGAATAAAGGCGGCGGCATCTTCGGTTGCCTTCCCGCTGAGCGTGTCGGACAAATCGCTGCCATCGAAGTTGACCACCGAGGCGGCGCCAATGTTTGTTGTTGGCGCCATTACCAGAATGTTGGCTGCCGCACCGATAAATGTTCCTGCACTAGCCGCCTGTGCGCCATCAGGAGCCACATACACCACTACAGGCAGCTGAGACACCAGCATTAACTCAACGATGTCTCTGGTGGCATCCATGAGCCCGCCGGGGGTGTCGAGCATCAGGACTACCGCTTGCGCTTCTTGCTTGACCGCGGTGTCCAGCCCACGTTCGATAAATCGAGCTGTAACCCCGTCGATCGAGCCATCTAGCCGAATAAGAATCACGCCCGATGATGAATCTGCTGATATCAACTCAGGCGACTGAGCCAGTGCTAGTTGCTGGGTGGAATTCATGATTCCCCACAGGCCAGCCACAACTATCAGCGCTGTCAGCAGCACTCGCTCAGCCCTCACACCCGGTATCCTCACAAGATTGGGCACAGTACAACTCCGTGAAAGTATCCTATCGAAAGAAGATAGAGAAAAGTTGACCAACCTGCCACAATACTGCTGCGATCGCAGTTTGGACCGTTCTATTCAACAACTCGCCTAACTTCCAGCAGACGCATTACAAAGTCACGGAAACCAGATGAAAATCACCGATATCAAAACGTACCATGCGAATGATGGCCAACGAAACAACATCTTTCTAGAAATCGAAACCGACGAAGGCATAACAGGGGTCGGTGAGGCCTACTCGATCGGACCCGACCGTAGCGTAACCTCGATGATCGACGAGATGAAACCATGGTTCGTCGGACATGACCCGGGTCGCATCGAATGGCTCATCCGTAGAGCCAAAAACACGATGCGATTCCCGCTCGGCCAAGTAGCGTGGTCAGCAATTTCCGGGATCGATCTCGCACTGTGGGACATCGCCGGGAAGGCAGTAGGATTACCGGTCTACAGCCTGCTTGGCGGTAAGACTCGAGACCGTGTTCGTGTCTACCACGGCATCTATGGTGATTCACCCGATGCGGTCGGCGAGCACGCCGTTCAGCTCATGAGTGAAGGCTACTCGGCGTTCAAAACAAGCCCACTGCCGTCGAACTGGCGCGAAATGCCGTGGCGACAGGCGTTGCGGGAGGCTGACAAACGAATGGCAGGGATACGCGATGCCATAGGAAACAGTCCCGATCTCGCTGTAGATGTGCATGTAGCGATACGAGAGGCAGCCTTGTCGCTTGAACTTGCGCGGGTCATCACGCCCTACCGGCTCATGTTTATCGAAGAACCGGCTCGAGCTGAGTTTATCGAATCGAGTGCTGAACTCAGACGTGATTTTAGAGTCGCACTCGCTACCGGCGAGAATCTCTACGGTCTCCACCGCTACACCGAGCTTCTTAACGCCGATGCAGTCGACATCATTCAGCCCGACATGCTTTGCTGCGGCGGTCTACTCGAGGCAAAGAAGATTGCTGCGGTAGCCGAAACACACTATGTGACAGTCGCTCCGCACAACCCGTTGGGACTGCTCTCGACGGCAGCTGGAGTTCATCACGCCGCATCGATCAACAATTTCGCCATTCTCGAGTGGCACGGCGATCATAAGAAGAAGAAATCGGAATTCGTGAACGAATCGTGGGTCCCGGTAAATGGCTACTTCGAGCTACCGACCCAACCGGGGCTTGGTATGACGTTGAACCACGAAGTAATAGCTGCGAATCCTCCCGCTCATTGGGATAGAGGTTTCGCAACCTACACCGATGGCTCACCGGGATTCCTGTAAGCCAAGATAAATCAAAGTTCAACAATCCCTCTTCTCAGATAAAGAACTCATCATGAAAATCACCAATATCGAAACATTGATTGGCTCAGATCCAGTCGGTGGCAACCTAATCTACGTTCGAACTCACACCGATGCCGGTATCCACGGTGTCGGCGAGGTTTACCACGTCGGCCCAGATATGGCATCGGTCTACTGGGTCGAATACTTCACCGAGCAACTCGTCGGGGAGGATCCCACTGAGATCGAACGTAACTGGGCACTTTGCTATCAAGGGGCAAGGTTCCCTATCGGGTCATCTGGCCTGGCAGCACTGTCAGCTATCGACGTTTCACTGTGGGATATCACCGGCAAAGCACTCGATAAGCCTGTTTACGAACTGATGGGCGGCAAAGCGCGGGACAAGATCCGCGCTTACTGGGATATCCATGGCGGAACCCCATCAGAACTGGCCGAAGACGCTAAAAAGAACGTCGACAAAGGCTACACAGCACTCAAGACGAGTCCACTTGCTCCGAATTGGCGCGACATGCGCTGGAACGATGCACTGAAAGACGCCGTTGTCCGTTTCAAAGCCATTCGTGAAGCAGTCGGTGACGATATCGACGTCGGATTCGACGCTCACGCCGCTATCTGGGAACCGATCAGGGTTCTCGAACTCACCGATGTCCTCATGGAATACAACCCGTGGTTCATGGAAGAGCCCCTTCGTATGGAAAACCGCTATGAAATGGGCAAATTGCGGGGCAAAATGCAGTGTGCGCTCGCAACAGGTGAATGCCTTTACACAAAATTCGAGATGTGGGAACTGATTCGGGAAGGTGGTGTCGACATTCTCCAGCCAGAAGTATGCATCGTCGGCGGATTGACCGAGATGCGAAAGATCGCATTCTTGGCCGAAGCACACGATATCGTTGTCGCCCCTCATAACCCGATGGGGCCGCTCGCAAGTGTCGCAAACCTACATTTCGATGCAGCAACCTCGAACTTCCTCGTTCAAGAATCTCGAACGTTGAAACCGTTCGAAATCGCATCTGTCACAAACACTGTTCAGCCAGTCGATGGCTACTATCCGCTTCCTGAAGGTCCAGGACTCGGTATCGACATCATCGAAAATGAATTTTCCGACAAACCGTATGCAAAACCGTGGCATCGGGGGGATCGGGTGAATCCCGACAACTCGATCGCCTACATCTAGCCAATACTCGGTACTCCAGAGGCTGCCATCCGAAGATCAAGTCTCTGATCATTTCGGATAGATTACTGGTGGCGAGCGAATTGCCGAACTTCAATATGACGAATACGCGGTTGAAATCCAACTAAGGTAAACACCAAAATGGCAGACTGGGCGATAAAAGACGATGGGTTGATCGAAAGAGTTTCCGGATTGCTTTCAGTAGCCACGGTTCACAGTAAAAACATGTTCGAAACCACCGCCTAGTTCCTCGATTCGAACGACACGATGTTCGTCGAAGCCTGGGGTGAAAGCATCATGGTCCGGGCTGGCGAAGAACGAACTACAGACCGGATCGCATCAGGTGAAGCCAAGGCGTTCAACCCGATGGATACCACCCCGATGCGTGAATATATTCTCCTAGGTCTGAACGAATAGCGGAAGACGATGCTCTACTCGACTGGCTCGAGGAGGCAAACGAGTTTGCAGGATCTTTTCCTTCGAATAAGAAAAGCCGCGAAAATAGAACCGCTAGTGCGCACTACTGAGAGCCGTCAGCACCCACCGTGTCGGCCCATGCACCCATCGCCATCATTCCTCCATCGACGTTGAAGTACGAGCCAGTCACGAACGAAGCTCGGTCACTCGCCAGGAACAACACCATGTTGGCGATGTCTTCAGCTTGACCAATCCGACCCAACGGGTGTGCCTGACCAGTAGAGATCAACTCGTCTTCAAGATCCCCACCTGTTCCGGTAATTGCGTTACGAACCATCGGAGTGTCGATCGCACCGGGATTGACGGACATGATTCGTATGTTGTCGGGCGCAAAATCAAGCGACATCTGGCGCATCAGCGAAAGATCGCCACCTTTCGAAGCGGCATAAGCGGAAACCCCACCCATCGACTGCAATCCCTGCACACTGGCCGACGAGATAATCACCCCGCCACCCGCTTTTCGCATGTGTGGAATCGAGTATTTCGCCATCAAGAACCGGCTTTTCAAGTTCACAGCAATAATCTTGTCCCACATTTCCTCTGGCAGATCGACAGCATCTACATAGGAATCAGGCGGCTGAATGCCAACGTTGTTGAACAGGATGTTTACGCCACGATAGGCTCCGACCGCTGCGTCGACCGTTGATCGGCATCCCTCAGATGTACCGGCATCACCGTGCACGAACTGGGCCGTACCACCGTACGCTGTGATTCGCGCGACCGTCTTTTCTCCAGCCTCTGCGTTCCAATCGAGGATAGTAACGTTCGCACCCTCTCGGGCAAACGCCTCGGCTGTCCCACCACCGATCCCAAGTGCGCCACCGGTAACAATGACCGATTTACCGTCGAATTCACCCATTTCATATCTCCACAGACTGATTGGAACTCAAAATCATGGCCACAACCCAAATGAGATTGGTGACCGCCGAGCCAATTTACCACCGGATACCGATTAAAATGCCCGAAACTGACCGAGGAAGGCATCGAATGTTCACTCGTCGTTTCGAATAATCGAGTCCCACTGCACGGCTCTACAAGACGAACCACATGGACGCTTCGATCAGGACTTACATGCATTTCGTACGAACCAACCCCCTTATCGCACTACTCGCATTGATGTCGACAGCCGTTGTTTTCTCCGTTTGCATTTCCGATGAAGGATCGGGAAACGACGGCGATTTCGTTCTCAATACCTACACCGGTGCCGATGTCATCGGTGGCGAGACGATAGCGTTCGACGAACTGGTCGCTAGAGACGACCACCCTACCCTTATGAATTTCTGGGCTGGGAACCTACAACGCAGGTAAATCAATCGTCGAGGAGTTCGGGGTCACCTACGTAACCGGGAATACTGGCAATCGAGGCGTTATTACCGCCTGGCAGATTTCGAGCATGCCATCAACGTTTCTGTTGAGCCGTGATGGACGGGTTCACGATCTGGTGATCGGTGGCATATCAAGCTCACGTCTTTCGCAGAAGGTTCGAGAGTTGATAGCCGTCAACCTTAGCTAGTCGATTCGTATGTTTGTTTTTTGTTGTTGGGGCGGTGCTAAGATGCCGCGGTTCAATACCCACGCAATAGAAAACCAACTTGAAATCGAACGAACACGACGATTCTCCCGGCGAGTCATCTCAACCTAAGCCACGAACAGTCACGATAAGACCCTGGTCAGCACTGGCGTTTCGAGACTACCGAATGCTGTGGTTCAGTTCCATTGCCGCAATGATGACGATGGGACTCCGAGTCACCGGTACAGCGGTCTGGTTGTATGAAGAAACTGGATCGGGTGCGGCACTCGCAGGGCTTGGTCTCGTCGAGCTTGGCATGAGAATACCGGCCAACCTATACGGCGGTGCGCTTGCTGACGAAGTCGATCGAAAGAAACTAATGTCGGCCACACAGGCCGCCAGTTTCATTTTGATCGCAACCATGATGGTTCTTGAAGGTTTTAACTCGCTTCAGATCTGGCATATCTATGCAATCACGGCAGTCTTATCTTCCACATCGGTGTTGGGTGGTCCAGCAAGATCATCGCTGACTGCACGAGTGGTACCTCGATCACATCTGATGCACGCGGTCGCTACCAACACGGCTACGATGCAGATCGGCACGATGATTACGCCGATCATCTTCTGGCTGACAAGCCTGACCACTGACTTAACCCTGACATTCGGGCTCACGACCGCAATGGCGGGACTGAGCGTCGTGCTCCCTCTGATGATCCGCATCGATGGTCGTGCCGCAGGTGCCAGTTCAGACAAATCCCGGGTAAAGAACATCGTCGACGGGCTCAAGTACGTCAAATCTCACCCGATCCTGCCGGGCCTCTATTTGCTGGATATCGGTGTAACCGTCGTTAGTTTCTATAGGCAATTGTTCCCAATCTTTGCTGATCAACTTTTCAAGGGCGGCCGGGGGACGGTCTCCGCACTGATCTGGGCAAACTCAGCAGGCGGTCTTGCCGGCAGCTTTGTTGTGATGTTCACTCGCGGATACAAGGCGAAAGGAATGCTTGTACTTTGGGCAACTTTGATATACGGCATCCTCCTGATCGCCTTCGGAGCCTCAACAGTGTTGTGGACCGGAATGCTAGTAATCGTCGCTCTCGGTGCTACTGATGCTGTCGGGATGACCAGTCGACAGACTCTCGTCCAGTTGACTACCCCGGATAACATGCGCGGCAGAGCGTCAGCGGCGCACTCACTGGCAGCTATGAGCGCAAATGGAATCGGTCAGGCGGAAGTTGGCTTCATGTCTGATCTCATAGGTGCCGACCAGACAATGTTCTTGGGTGGTGCCGTTTCGATCGTTGTCGTGTTCCTCATCTGGTGGCTCGTGAAAGGCGTTCGTCGGTACCGGTACGAGGAAATACAGGTTCCTGCCGGTGCTGCCGTTGATTTTGACGGTTACGATCTGGACAGACGACCCGAACTCGATCTGAGGACACTGAAATAAAAATTACCAGAGTCAAGACATTCATAGTCGACGGCGTATTCAGGCCATGGTCTTTCGTGAAGATCGAAACTGATTCCGGAATTGTCGGTTGGGGTGATTGCACTGAATGGCAGGCTGCGTAATCCATCGCGGCAACAGTGAATCAACTTGGCGAAAACATGATCGGCAGAGATACAATGGCATCGGAAGCTGCCTAGTGGGACAACGCTTCATGGTCCGCCAACGCAGCAAAATCGCTTACAAAGTAATGTCGGGCATCGATTCGGTACTCTGGAACATTCGAGTAAAAACCTTGGGCGCCCCTGTGTGGCAGCTACTCGGCGGCAAGATACGTGATGAATTGGTGCTCTACTGGTCGCACTGTGGAACCGACCGCTATCGATATTCCGATCAACTCAGCGTGAACAAGCTCTCGACGCTCAGCGACATCGAAGATCTGAGCCAAGAAGTTCACAACCGCCGTGGTTTGGATTCCGATCTGATCGAATCCAAACAGGAGTAACACCCGTGGACTGGTGGGAACAACATGAGATGATCGTTCGATCACCGCTGTGAGCGGTCTTCGATCACTTGACGGGTTCATATCTCTACCGATTCCCGCCATTCGCACTATCTCGACCGGGGACGGGTGATAATTGTGACCTCTAATCCGCTTAGTCGCCCTCTTGTCGATTAACTATGCCACTCGTGAAATCAGCATTTCTTAACTCACTCGGTGCGGGAACCGCCCTTGCCGACGGTGGCATTGGCTCGCTCATTTTCCAGCTGACGGGTCGGTTGGCGTCAGCAGATTTTGTTTACGAAGCCCTCAACCTGCGTAACGCCGAGTTGATCCAAGGTATCTATTCGTCAAGCCTTGCAGCCGGTGCCACGGTGCTCACGACAAATACGTTTGCAGCAAACTCGACCGAACTTGCCGCGGCGGGTGTCGGAGATCAAGTTGCCGAGATCAACAATGCTGCCGTCAATATCGCCCGAGACGCCATCTCTGGCCACATCGTCGAATACTCAATCGACAACACCGAATTCTTCGTGATCGGGTCGATTGGTCCGGGAGGATCAGATGTTGATGCCTATTCATCACAGATCGACGCCCTGATCGCAGGCAGCATCGATGCCCTACTTCTCGAGACGTTTAGCGATATCGATCTCGCTATGGGCCTAACCAAAGCAATCACCTCGAGGCCCGACTCTCCACCCGTAATTGTTCACGGTGCACTAGATCCAAGTGTTGGAGACTATCTGGAATGGCCAATTGATCCGGCCACTTTCGTGGATCAAGCTGCGAGTGCCGGTGCTTCGGTTGCTGGTATCAACTGCGTGGCGCCGTGGGTTGCCACAGAGTTCGTATTAGCTGCTAGCGCGTCCTCAGCTGTTCTCGCAGGAGAACTGCTCCTATCTGCAATGCCGAATGCAGGTGGTTTCGAACGTATTGGCCACCGCTTCCTCACGCGAGCGAATCCTGAGTACATGGGGACGCTCGCACGACAGCTCAGCGATTCAGGCGCGTCGCTTGTCGGCGGCTGCTGCGAAGTTCATCCAGAGCACGTTCGGGAAATGTCGGCGTACCTGAAATTACGAACTTCTTCGATGGGACTGGCAGAACATACGAAAAACGTATCACGGGTGGCGAAAACCCGTCCGCCGAACGATCCACGCAGACTCAATGGCGAATTCTCGAGAAAAATTATCGAGGGCGAATTTGCAATTAGTATCGAGCTCGTTGCTCCAAACGGATCCGATTCGAAAGCACTCGATTTGCGGGCGAGCTTTGTTCAGCAGATCGTGGACGAAGGACTGGCCGATGCCGTCGATATCACCGATGGTTCACGCGGAATCCCACTGGTACCACCGGGAGATCTGGTCGAATTAATTCGTAATCGGTTGAACTGGAGATACGGTGATCAACTGGAGTTCATTGCCCATTTCGCCGCTCGCGACCTAAACACGCTCGCTGTGCAGTCTCGTTTGATGGGATACCACCTGCGAGGAATCAGAAACGTGCTGTTCGTGACCGGTGATCCGCCAAAGATGTCCCCTACCTATCCCCGATCAACTGCCGTGTTCGATATGAACTCGGTCCAGATGATCCGCGCAACGGCAGATCAGTTGAACACAGGTCGAGATTTCGGCGGTAATCCTCTAGGCGGAGAACTCGATTCGAGCACAAGGTTTACCATCGGCAGCGGTTTCGAACCCGAGGCGATAAACATGATCCTTGAAACAGACCGACTCCGGTCGAAAATCGATGCGGGAGCCGACTACATCATGACGCAACCGGTATTTGACTCGACCTCGATATCCGTTCTCGAGCCGTTCAGGGATCTGATCGCTGTGCTACCAGGTGTGATGGTCATTAGATCAACGGCACACGCCGAACGGATCGCTCAAGTACCCGGAGTTAACCTACCTCAAACCGTGATCGATCGATTCAGCAAATACGAATCAACCGTTGATCAGGCAAAGGTAGGACTCGAACTCGCCGTTACGCAATCATCTCAGTATCGAGAACAGGAATGGCCAGGGATCTACCTCATGTCCCCGGCGTCACTCGGGGCAGCTGCAACGGTACTAAAAACCCTAGCCGAGTAGCGACTTGGGTTCCTAAAAGAATTCCAGTGTTCAACCTTGGAATGAGGTCAAGCAACTAACCGTTGTACGGCAAACACAACGAATTCGCACAGCTGAGCATGTTCACCTGTTCGTTATCAAGGTCTTCGTACAAGATAACCGGTGTGCCATCTGATCGCATTACAGCGACGTTTTTACGCCCAACCACGCCTTCAGTAACAAGTTGCTTGCTCAACGAAGTTGTGCAAGACACGTCAAGGCACTTTACCATTCGCAGCGAGTTCTTTCGCTTGTCCTCGAAGAAAACCAACGGGAATCCATCGGTTCCCACCACTATCGCAGGCCATTGACCCGAAGAACCTGAATTATCGGCGATGGTCTTTGTTGTCGCTATGCAATCGAGCCTGTCACAGTGAAGAACTTTCAATGAATCAGACGTTCGGTCGAAGTAAGCCATCGAAATGTACCCATCAGAACCAACCATGAGGGTAGTGTATTCGCCCGTGTTGGTAGCGCTATCGACAGTTGTCAACGTCTTGGCGACGCATTTTTCATCTGCGCAGTGCGCAACATGAAGCGATTTTGCAGCCTCACTGCGGTAGGCAATTACGGGTAATCCGTCGAAACCAAAAATCACTTCGGTGTGAGTTGCATCGTTAATAGTATCGACCGAAACAATGTCTGATGTTGCGCAGGCAGCATCTTTGCAGAAAGCGTATTTGAGCTCACCGTTCGTGAAATCTCTGTAGCTGATAACTGGCATACCGTTTGGTCGAATTGCAATCGAGTTGTACTGACCGACATCACCGACCTCGTCTACCGTCACCGTCGAACCCGACGTACAGGCAACATCAGCGCAACGCATCACTTTCAAATTGTATTCGACGGTCAGATCAGAATTTAATGAGTTGTCGTACATGCTGATGATCGGCCGGCCGTCAAGTCCGATTGCCATGTCGAGAAACTCACCGGCCTTTCCAGATGACGTGTGAACTGTGCTTTCGAACGTAGAGCAGTCAACAGCCGTGCAGTGGACCGTATTTACTCGTTGCACATTCCGATCGTAGTAGACGATGAACAAAAGACCATCTTGTCCCATCTCCATGACCATGTCCCGACCGTTTGCAACGCCGGACGCAAGTGTCGTAACCACATTTGTAAGGGTGCGTACCACCCCGCCTGAACCACCCGCAGAGCCACATGCCCAACCACCGCTACCGTACGTAGCCGTTTGACCATCGGTGCAAGAGAGCGCCGCAAGAGTGTCATCGTCGACTCCATCGGATAATCCCGATGGCACGCCGATGAGACCGTCCCACGCCTTAGCCACAGTAATAGCTGAATCGACTGCTGAAAGGCCGTAGTAATCCGTATCATGGTCGTGATCAGATCGGGCAAGCGAATTGGCCTCACCAGAACCAGTAACGTGTGCCGTCAGAACGTCACCAGTAAGTATTAGCCCATCACCAGCTTCAATTCCCACTGAGTTGCCTGCAGGCCCAACTGGACCAGCAACACCGGTATCACCTTTGGGTCCTGCGGGACCGGTATCACCTTTGGGTCCTGCGGGACCGAGATCACCTTTGGGTCCTGCGGGACCGAGATCACCTTTGGGTCCTGCGGGACCGAGATCACCGACGTCTCCCTTTGGACCATCTGCTCCATCCGAACCGGTCTTTCCTTGAGGTCCCATCGATCCGGTTGTACCTGTTGCGCCCTGAGGACCATCGGCACCAGTCTTGCCGTCGCAGGCTGCGAACAACTCAATGCTGAGCATCAGCAATAGTAGAACGCCAATTAGTCGGAAAATTCCGGGTGAAACTTGATTGGAAAACTGAAATGAATTGAACATCTGAGACCTCTTACAAGGTAAGTGTCTCTGGTTATTGCGATTCCACGCCTAGCGCAAGGAGAACCGAATTGCGGTGAACATTGCGAAACGGCTTTCACTAAACCAAAAGGCCACCGATACGATGCACCGGGGGCCTTCTCTTGTTATCCGCTAGCTAAAAGCTAGCTCCAAACACGGTCGTGGGCGTCGAGTTCGTCCCACTCCGAAGTATCACCGAATACTCCATCAGGGTATACACCTGCACGTGCCTCGCTCGCTTTGGCAAGGTTCTCAGCAACCGCCTCTTCGTTGATTTCGAGACCAAGTCCCGGCGCGTCGGTGACGTTAACGTAACCGTTCTGGATAACGTCCCCTTCTTGTCCAACGAGATCGACGATGTCGTTCCACCACGGGTTGTCGACCGAGTGCATCTCAAGTGCAATGAAGTTCTCCATTGCCATTGCGGAGTGAGCATTCGCCATAGCCACAATCGGTGAGCCAGCCTGATGAAGCGCAACGCCAATTCCAGCATCACGGCAGTAGTCGGCAATTCGTTTGGTTTCGAGGATTCCGCCCGAAGTTGCAAGGTCGGGATGAGCGACCGAAATAGCTCGACCGTCTACGAGCGGTTTGAAGCCATCAAGACAGTAGATATCCTCTCCCGTACACACTGGCGTATCAACTCCGGCTTTCAATGCCTGCCACTGATCGACGAACTGCCACGGAATCATGTCTTCGTACCAGGCGAGTGTGTACTGGTCGAGAGCTTTACCGATTCGAATGGCGTTCTCAACACCCATATGACCAAAGTGGTCGGATGCCAACGGAATTTCGTATCCGATGATTTCTCGAACAGTCGCAACGTATTCCTGCATCTTGGAAATACCGTAGTCGGTGACCTGAATGCCGGTAAACGGGTGCATTAGATGCGCCGCTTGATTCGAGATCTTCTTGTTGATTACTCCGTCTTCGAACTCTTCGGCGATCCAGGTTCCGATATCCATCTTCAAGAACTCAAAACCACGGTCCATGCGGCCTCTGAGCAGCTTGCCCATCTCTTCCGGGTCCTTCCTAGAAGGAGTATCGGCATATACCTTCACATTGTCGCGGTACTTGCCGCCAGCAAACATATAAGCCGGAACACCATAGGCTTTACCAGCAATGTCACAGATGGCCATCTCAATACCGCAAACACCACCACCGAGTCGACCATGACCGCCGAACGGCTTGATCTTCTGGAACAAACGGTCGATGTCGCACGGATTTTCGCCGAGTAAACGGCTCTTGAGCATGAGCGCGTAACGAGCTGAGCCACCGTCTCGGACTTCACCGAAACCAAATAGACCCTGGTTGGTCTCTAGTTTGATAATCGGCCATCGCCACCCGCCACCACCAACAACCGCGATTCGCATGTCGGTGATCCGAAGGCCTGAGGGGTTTGAGAAGGTACTTACCTGATCGACCGCACTCGTGTTTTGTTCTGCCAATTTAGTCACTTTTCTTTATCTAGTGAACTGAAGTAGATCGTAGTCAAACTACTTCAAACGGTTTGCTTTCCACTCTTCGAAATCTTTGTCCATAGCCTCTGAGAACTGGCGATCGACTTCCCCCGGTGTGTAGACGCCTTCCCTAATTCGCTGCTGACCGAATTCGTCTTTCAGTCGAATTGCTTCCGACCGCTCCACAACGTCGAGGGCGAGATGCGGTGGGATGAATACAACGCCAGTGCTGGTTCCCAGAACGACGTCTCCAGGTACACATGTTGCTTCCCCTATCCGAGTAATGCCGTTGATTTCAGGCATGCTCACATCGAGAATTGCACTCGGATCGACTCCGCGAACAAACGCGTTAAATTCGTCCATCTCCAAGATGCGCTGGGTGTCGCGGATACCGCCGTCAATGACCATGCCTGTGCCAGATCTTGACTTGATAGCCGTCGCTAGGTTGTCACCGGCAAAGGTACCGTTGAAGACTTTGCCAAACAGGTCGACCACGATCAGATCGCCCTGCTCTAACTCGTCGATTACCCACGAGTTCTGACCTCCGACTCTGTCATCTTCTTCGCCCTGCTTGTCGATCGAATCGTGAACGTCTGGCCGACGTGGAACCCAACGGCAGGTAACGGCCCGACCCACGATTACTCGATCTGGGTGAAGGTTCATCCAGTTGCCAGCAAACTGAAAGTGATATTCGTTCCGCCTGCACGTTCCCCATGCCTCTTCAGAGGTGACCAGTTTCATTCGTTCGAGAATATCGTCTGACACTAGAGGACGACCGTTTGCATCCCGGTCGCCATTCCATTTGCTTGTGACCGCGCGAATCATTTCAGGTCTGGTGAGTTTCATGGTTTCCTTTGAACGAAAATTGCGGGGGATGGGCTAAAAAAACCGACTGCGAACTATACACCTACACCTGAGGTGCGGGTGTTCCATCCTCGTTCAGAATCCGTGCTTCAATCAACGCTCCCCTCATCTCAGTAATTTGTGGCTCAGTTAACGGGAGATTTGGTCGACGAGGAACGGTTCCTTCGTAACCCAGCAGGTTCAATCCTGCTTTCTGTACACCGACTCCCCATCCGCTCATACCCACAGAATCCATGTGGTTGATGCGCTCCTGCATTTCACGGGCCGCGGCGTAGCGACCGTCCATGCAAGCCTGAAGGATGTCCCGCGCAATGTGCGGACCCCAGTTTGCGAACAGCATGCATCCACCAACAGCTCCGATCATTCCACTTGGCATCAGCAACGTTCCGTTACAGGTCCAGAGTTTTACCTTTTCCGCAACAAATTGCGCCATGCGACACTCGTAGCGGTAATTGAGCGACATGATGTAAGCAAACACGTTGCCGAACGCCGTCAGATCACGAATCTCTTCGTGAGTGATGTCTATAGCCATTTGGGTTTTGGGCTGGTGAATGATGACTATCGGAACCGGACTGCCTTCTGTGACTTGCTCAAAGTAGTCTTGAATAGGTGCGGAATTCACACCCCTATTGGCAGGGGGTACGCGGACACGAACCATGTCTGCTCCTGCCTCGGCAAACACGTTAGCCAATCTCACGGCCTCTGTCGGAGAAAGTGCATCGATACCACCAATTACGAACCTTCGACCGGCATGAGCCTCGGTAACGGTCTTAATGGCCGAAATTTTCTCATATTCGCTCATGTGAAATTCTTCGCCGCCGTAGCTACCCACAACGAATCCAGATAACGCCGTATTCGAAAACCTGTCGACGTTCCGGGCCAAAGCGTCGAGATCGAGGGATTCATCAGCTCGAAACGGAATGTTCGTTGGAGCAACAATAATTGGATCGGTAGCTGGAATTGCCATCTGAGTCCCTTAGGGAGTGGTGTGAAACGTTTTCGCATACTCTGATGTCGAGAACGGAATGGTAACTCCATCACACCATCCCATGACAAATCCTCCATAGCAACTTCATGCCTGAATTGATCAATCGGAATCTAAAATGGATGCCGTTGCGTTTATTGTTGTCGTTGCGGTTTTCAGGTTGCCGCCCGTCTATCAAGTAAATGAATCAGCAAATTTTCATCGTTTAAAAGAGGAAGCAGTTGGTTTTGACCCGAATCTCGGTTGTTCCAGTTCTTGCGATCGCTCTTCTAATAGCTGCGGCGATCGGTTGCAATTCACCAAGTGAACCAACACTCGAATCTGAGCCGGACGCACTTGTTCTGTTCGCAGCCAGTTCTGATATCGGACTCGGTACTGCGAGAATTCCTCTCAACATTCAGTTGATCGATGGCACTCGCTACGATAACAGAGCGAGCGAACTCGAAGTCCTGTACACACCACCCGACTCCGAGCAAGCATTGGTGGCAGACGATCTCAAGTGGCGAGCATGGCCAATACGTAGTGGTATTTACACCACGGTCATGACCTTCGACCGTGTTGGAGTGTGGAAAATCAAAGTACGTTCCACAACCAACGAAAACATGATTCCAGCTGGTGGTGCGATTCTGGTCAAATCGGCCACTGGTGCGCCAAATATCGGCGATCCAGCACCGTTGTCCACAACGAAAACAGCACCGGCTGACGGAAATTTTCGATCAATCACCAGTGCGCCAGAGCCTGATCCCGACCTTTACGCCATCAGCTTCGACGACGCGGTAGCGACCGGTAAACCAACGGTCATTTCGTTCTCGACGCCCGCATATTGCCAATCCAAAACATGTGGACCGCAAACTCAAATCCTCTCTGAGCTAGATGACAAATACAGCGGGCGAGCTAACTTCATACACGTCGAAATATTCGACAACCCGGAAGAGATGCGAGCTTCTGGCGATCCTTCACTCGGCATCGAAGCTGCGGTTATCCATAAGTGGGAGTTCAGTACTGAACCATGGACCTTCGTTGTGGACGGAAACGGGATAGTAGTCGGCAGGTTCGAATCGTTCGTCACGTCCGAAGAAATAGAAGAATATCTGTTGCCCGTTCTTAGCGGTACCTAGTCTGCCATTCCAACAATGGTCAATCCACCTGTGGCCGATTCTTCATATTCCACAGTGACAGCCTTGCGCAGTGCGCGGTGTTCTTCTAAGTGAGACGGGGTGAACCCTGAAAAGGTACCGATGCCCTGGAATACCCACTTCTTTCCTGAGGCGTCTTGGAGTGTAAGACTAGAAATGGTTGTGACCGATGCCGACTCCACTGCAACAACCTGACCACGCACGCTTTCTGGTCCGCCAATGACGGTCGAAACACCGAAGGCAACCGAGATAACAGATGCGAAAAGCAGTATGACAGGGACAAGTTTACCCAAACGAAGCATTCAAGGATCGTAACAAGATTAAGATGGTCGGCAGATGGAATAGGTGATCAATTTCTCTGCACAGTTGTATGTTTCACTCAATGAAATCACAGTATGAAGATTCATTGAGTTGGCGATTTCGTGCCCATTTTTTCTGTTTTATTCGTTCTTGTTTTGGCGTGAGTGCTGCGCGGCAGCGTGCGTCCACTCCCCCGCGATTCCAGATTTTCTGACTGATCTTCCTGAATTCCTCACGAAGTCAGAGCGGAGCACCTAGCACTTGAACATGGTGCACCCATTTACAGATGGCGGATTTACTGGCAGACATCTCACGAATTTACCACGACATGTTGACTGAATTTTATTACGATTATTTGTGAAATATGGAGAATATGAATTGACGAAAAAGCACTTTGTGGTTGGATCACTGATAGCATTTGTAGGGTTGATCGCTGCATGTGGCGGTGATGAAAGCTCTGGCAACTCAGACGGTTCATCAACGGCACCGGCTGCAACGGCGACTACCGTACCTGCCACACCATCGAATGAAGAGGTAATTGCACTCGGTGAGAAAGAATTCGGTGCCTGTGCTAGTTGTCACGGAGCTGATGGAACCGGCGTAACTGGTCTCGGTAAGAATCTTGTTGGCAGTGAGTTCATGACGAGTATTTCCGACTCAGATCTTGCAACGCTGATCAAGACAGGCCGTCCCACCAGCGATCCAGCAAATACCACCGGTATCGACATGCCTCCCAAGGGCGGAAATCCGGCACTCAACGATGAAAAGATCGATGGCCTGGTTGCTTATATCCGTTCGATTCAATAACACCAGAATCGCGACGTAAAACAAACTTGAAAAGCCTCGTTCTAATCAGCGGGCTTTTTTGATTCTCAACAGCCTGAATATCACCGCTCAGCGAAGAAAATCAAATTTGTCAGGTGGTATCGTCAAGGACGAAATACTCGGGAAAGCCTCTAATAGTTAGCAGCTCTCGGTTTTCAGCATCAAGTGTTGAACAAACAGCCGTCCGGTATCTGAATTTCTACATTGCAAAACCGCTTCGGATCAAAACCGGGCGATAAAGTCGTCCGCCGCCCGCGACAATCTGAAATGTCGCCGGTATACGCTCACGTCGAACGACGTGAGGTATCGGTGCACGGTCCGACATCGCCGATGATGCTGGTATACAGCTTCTTCGCAGTGGCAGCAGTCGGCGCCCTTCTGCTATCCCTCCCAGTTTCCAACACCACTTCAGAGTTTATGTCGCCAATCGGCACGTTCTTCACCTCGGTGTCAGCCATGACCGGAACAGGACTGGTGATCGTCGACACGCGAGACCACTGGACGAGCTTCGGGCAGGTAGTTATTGCAGCACTGATTTTCATTGGCGGTCTGGGATTCATGACCGGCGCAGCCTTCCTGCTGCTCATCACCGGTCGTCGGTCAAGCTTGCAGGGTCGATTGGTTATTGGAGCCGGACTAGACGACAATCGCCTCGGAACGATCGCCACTCTGGCCCGAAATATCATCCTGATGGCAATCATTATCCAGATCATCGGAGCGATATTCATATTCATTCGCTGGTATCTGGTCGCACCGATCTGGCAAGGGATGACACTCGGTGAAGGACTCTGGCAGAGCGTGTTTACATCGATATCGGCTTTCAACAACGCCGGATTTGAGATTCTCCCCGACGAAATTGTTGGCGGTACCAGCCTGATTGGACTCAGCAGAGACATACCCACGCTTGTAATCATCGGTGCCATGATCCTCATCGGATCGTCGAGTTACGCAACCTTGGCCAACGTCGTAGAAATCCGCGGGTGGCATCGACGTGCACTCGGCTCAAAACGAATGCTGGTTGGCGTCGGCGTGCTCTCGATTATCGGAGTCGGAGCGTTTATCACGTCTATTGGCATCACCCGAGATCTACAAACTCTCAGAGTTTTCGGATTGATCATCCTCACTCTCTCGGCCAGCTACGCTACATTCGCTTATGCGGTCAGAATCCAAAGATGGCGCCATCTAACGTTAGATACCAAACTCGTGCTTGTCGGTATTGGGATAATGCTGCTCATCGGTTTCACTTCGTTTATTTCTCTCGAATGGAACAACGCCGATACGATCGGGAATGAGCCAGTCAGAAGTAAAGTCGTCCAGAGTATTTTTCATACGGTGAATAGGACTGCGGGATTTTCCACCCTCGACTATGGCAAGCTCCATTCCGCCGATCTCACCGTAACTTATGGACTAATGTTCGTTGGCGGCGTCTCTGCGTCGACGGCAGGGGGTATTAAGGTAAGTACCTTTATTGTGATCGTCATTGCCTCATTCGCTATTTTCAGCGGGCGCGACCGGACTACCGTGTTCGGAAGAGAAATCCCCCGGATCAACGTTCAACGAGCAATGGCCGTCGGAGCGACAGCAGCGGCCGCGGTACTTGTTCTGATCATGGCCTTATTTGCCGTGCAGCCGGGCCTGGATTTCCGTACAGGCATCTTCGAGATCATCTCGGCGTTCGGTACGGTTGGATGGTCTGCAGGTGCTACTACGCACCTCAACGAAGCGGCACAGCTGGTGGTGTCGGTAGCGATGTTCACAGGTCGATTCGGACCGATCACTCTCGCCCTATTTATGGTCGGTCGAGAACGTCAGGACGTCGTTCGTTACGCCAATGAACGAATTCGAATCGGGTAGACCTCTAATAATTATTCGTGCCATCGACCCCGGTAGTCCGCACAATTACTTAATTTCAGTTCTCGTGGCGACGAGTAGCAGCTAAGCAAGTTAGGCGGATCCTATGGGGATCGAGCCCATGACTGCGGATTAAAATAGCAGTGTTTCGGTAGTGCAGGCTCCACTTCCTCAGGTACTCCCCTATACTCCAAACACAAATTTTGGGCACCACCGATGAGCCAGGCAATCGAACAACAACACACATGTGAAATGGCAATTAGCGTATGACATCGAATATCTCAAAAGACGTGCTAATGCTCATGCTCCAACGAATGTGGCGTATACGTCATTTCGAACTCAAACTGACCGAAATGTACGGTGCTGGCGAGATAGGTGGTGTGCACCTTTATATCGGCGAGGAGGCAGTCGCTGTCGGCGCGTGTGCAGCAATGGAGGATTCTGACTACATTGCCGGCAATCACCGCTCGCATGGTCACCCTATTGCGAAAGGTGCAAACCTGAAAAAAGCGATGGCGGAGATTTTTGGGCGAATTGACGGTTACTGCAAGGGAAAAGGAGGTTCAATGCATCTCGCCGACTTCTCCGTCGGCATTCTGGGAGAATCAGGAATCGTCGGTTCTTCCGTCCCTGTCGCAACTGGGGCAGCTCTGGCGTCAAAACTTGAGGGCAAAGACTTCGTATCCGCCGTGTTCTTCGGTGATGGTGCATCAAATCAAGGTGCCTGCCACGAGTCGATGAATCTCGCCTCCGTGTGGAATTTACCGATCCTCTTTATATGTGAGAACAATCAGTACGCGGTTACCACGTCGTACAAAGATACGGTGGCCGTAGAGCATATTTCCGACCGGGCGCAGGCCTACAACATGCCAGGAATTCTGGTGGATGGGCAGGACGCCATCGCTATGTATGAGGCAACATCCCAAGCGGTTCAGCGAGCCCGAAATGGCGAAGGACCTACCCTGATCGAAGCCCTCACTTACCGCTTCGAGGATCACTCTCTTGGTCTCGAGAAAATTCGCAAATCGGAATATCGAGAGGACAGCGAGATCGACGAATGGCGCCAGCGTGACCCGCTTGATCTTCTTACAAAGAGCATCGTAAACAGCGGCTCGGGAACACAAGCGGAATGCGATGCGATCAGCTTGGCAGCACAGGTTGAAGTGGAAGAAGCTGCAGAATTCGCTCGTAATAGCCCGTTCCCCGATGAGTCGGAGCTTTACAAGGATATGTTCTCCAGTGAAATGCCAGTGGTTTAGCTGTGCTCATCGCATTTCCCGTCCGCGGGCACATCAATTCTCAATTACAACGATCAATTAATTTGGACAGCAACTAATGACGGAAAAAATGTTCATGCAGGCTTTGGGTATGGGAATTTCGGAAGAAATGCGGGCCGACCCCAAGGTTTTTTTGATGGGCGAAGACGTGCGAGCCAGCGTTTATGGCGCCGCCACGGGATTACACGACGAATTCGGCGATGACAGGATCTTGAACACACCGTTGTCCGAAAACGGATTTTTCGGCGCAGCAGTAGGAGCGGCTGCTGTGGGAATGCGACCTATTGTGGAAACGCTCACGAGTTTCATGTGGGTTGGTATGGATCAGCTCGTATCACAGGCAGCGAAGATGCGATATATGTTCGGCGGACAGGCTACGTTGCCGGTGGTCTATCGCGCTGTGATGTACTACGGCGGTGGTGGTGCTGCTCATCACTCGGACCGCTCATATCCGGTTTTTATGAATATCGGTGGTCTCAAGGTTGTCGCTCCCGGCACGCCCGCCGATGCGAAAGGGTTGATGAAAACCGCTATCCTGGACGATGATCCGGTAATCGTTTTCGAGGATGGCACCCTGCTAGGTACGCGGGGCGAAGTTCCTGATGACCCCGACTTCACCGTGCCTTTTGGCGTTGCGAACATTCTTCGGGACGGTACTGATGTGACGGTGGTTTCTATTGCCGGTTCGGTGCCGCATGCGATCGCTGCAGCTGAAGAGATGGCGAAAGAGGGTGTTTCGGTAGAGGTCATCGACCCACGTACGCTCGTACCGCTAGACAAAGTGACTATCCTGAATTCGGTAGCGAAGACAGGTCGACTCGTGGTTGCAGACCCGGCGGCAAAGGTTTGCAGCGCGGCCAGCGAGATCATGTCGATCGTTGGTGAAGAGGCGTTCTGGGATTTGCAAGCGCCAATGCAAAAAGTTGCATCAAAGCAGGTCCACATTCCGTTCGCACAGTCGCTCGAAAAACTGGTCTACCCGACGCGAGACGGCATCATGGAGGCAATAAAAAAGACGCTGGGCTAGCGAGAGCGGGCCTGCTTCCATTTCTCGAATTCGTCCAGCAGCGCTCCGGTCGGAGGGTAGGCATCGTTTACAGAGTGCCCTTCTTCGACCTTCAGCCGTATGAACAACTCACGCTCCTCGGTTTCGGCCCCGACCGCAGCCACTCGCTCGGCGTAGGCGGCGGGAATGACGACGACGCCTTCATCGTCAGCCAGGATCACATCGCCGGGAATTACTGCCACTCCGCCGCATTGGATCGGCACATTGAGATCGCCCGGCCACAACGTTCTTATCCCAAACGCAGAATGAACGCCTTTCACGAAAACAGGCAGTCCGACATCTTGGATGTAAGGAGCGTCCCGGACAGCTCCGTCGACCACAGCCGCAACAGCGCCGCGGTACTTCACACGTGCGGAAAGTATGTCGCCGAGTGTCCCTGAATCGAGGTCACCCATGGCGTCCACGACGAACACGTCGGCCGGTGAAATTTGCTCGATTGCGCGGCGGAACGCGTCCACTCCATCCACCACGGACACTTCTTCCTCTGCAAGATCTTCGCGATACGGAATCCATCGCATCGTGAGCGCTCGACCAACGAGGCGCTTGCCGAGACCAAGGGATGCGAGCGGCTTCAACCCCTTCATGAACGTGTTACGCATACCCATTGTGTGGAGCGTAGCGCAGGCGGTCGCTGTGCTTATTCCTGTGAGTGAGTCCAAGACTGAGTCTGGCACAACACGTTGATCGTCAGGCATCTGGGTCCACTTTCCATAGCCGCATTCGGGGTGGTATCAGCAGGGATGATATGCGAGTTTGGTGGGCCCTGTGGGGATCGAACCCACGACCTGCGGATTAAAAGTTGTACGCCATCCGTCCGTTGAGTGTCGCATCCTGTTGCATGGTACTCAACAACTGCCGTGCAGCGACGCTGAATACCGGACGATGTTGCACCATCCGGCAGCAAAGTGGCAGCAAACCGAGGAAGCTGACTTAGCTAGGGTCCATCTGGTAGGTCATCAGTTCTTGGTGATCAAGATGTTCACGTTCATGTATGAGCATCTTGATCGCCTCGAGTGCCAGAACCATCAACTTTTACGGTAGTCGGATATTCGTTTTCGGAGTCCAATAGGCAATGCCCACAGTGATCCGAAAAACATAATTACGCTTGCAATGATTAGACCATGAATGAATATCACCCACAGAACAAATTGGAAGAACGGTACATCCGCATCAAAGAACGCTCGGCGTGAAATCCAAGTCGCGTCGAGCGCTTGCTTCACACGTTAGAGGTCGGAGGTTCGAGTCCCCCATCGCCCACCAAGCTGCCACCAAACTGGAGAAGCCCTTGCAAAAATGCGGGGGCTTTTCTGTTAATTGTTCCAATACTGTTCCAATAGCCCGAATTAAGTCGGCTTCTGGAAGTACTGACAACACCTACCGCCGATACCGGCAAGCACCATTATTCAAATAGATGGTGGGTGTCAGGGTGCTGAGTTACAGGGTGCTGAGTTACAGGCTACTGCTCACAGTTAACTCACAGGCATTGGGTAGAAGCAGCGCCTTTGCCTGTTAGCGTATTGGAATGTTCAAGCTACGGAGATTTACACTCGTTTCGCTGCTGATAGTAGCGGTTGCAATTGGGTGTGTTTCAGATCAGATGGCGACACCACAGCAAGCCAGCCACAGGCAACCAGGCAGTCAGCCAGATGCTATCGACAAGGTAATTATTGCGACAGTATCCACTCAAGATAATTTACGATCAGATCCTACACCGACTCAGCTTTCGAAACCCTTGGTAACTAAACCTGATTCATCGGAACTCGCCTCTGTGGTAGCGTCGGAAGAAGAATTAACTGTTGAGAGTGAACCTAGTGCTGATATCACTTCGAACTGTCCGGTCAAGGTGGGACCAGCGGTAGCAGTTAACAGGTGGAGCCCATATTGGGGGAGCGGGCTTAACGAAGTGTGGGTTATCCCAATAACTGAAGCCAATGTCTCGCTAGAAGACCAGATGGGCAATCTGATCACATTAGCCCCTGGGATGGACCCTGCTGCCGATATGGAAGCAGGAGTAAACACGTATGAGGTCGGACCGAAAATGTCCGGTGAGGAGAAAGTTCATGAGTTTCACCATCACGCTTGTAATCTGACACAGACCGACCTTGTCCAAGAATATGTACTGGGATCCCGACCGAAAAGTACTGAAATCTTGATCTACAGGACGAACGAGCATTTCTGCGAAACATTTATTGGCTATGAATTACCGAATCAGCGGCCCGGAGTATCACCTTTGCCGGCACCACCGCAAAGTCAGGCGGATTGTGAACCCAAATTTTGGCAAATAGTTTTAATCGATGTCGCCACCAGGTCTATTCGTGTGGTGGTCGACTTCGGTAAGAATCCCCTTTTCGATGGGCCGCAGGGTCTTCAGACGAACTTTTCACCTAACGGGTCCAAACTGAGTTATATCGAACCGTGTTGGCAAGAAGCCCAGTATCAAGAATCCATTGAGACTACTGGGCTTGTGAGAAAGAGATGTCAGGATGGCGGGTATATAGTCGTAGTAGATCTGGAGTCGATGAGCTCTCGTGTTATACATGGCTCGGAGAATGATGCCGCGATAATCTCACAACACCAGTGGTCTCCCGATGGATCTTCTATTTTGATTCGACAGAGGTGTGCTTATCAAACGGGAATGCGTTTACCAGAAGACACCACGAGAGAGGAAAAAGCGGCTTGCAATGGGATATGGACGATTGCCGCAACACTTCAGTCAGATCATTTCGAACCGCAGCAAATCCTACCGATTAACCGGTTTTTTGATTGTGATGATTTTGATGGTTCGATCATTGAAGGGGCCGTATGGTCACCCTCTGGCGATGCGATCACAGTTTCAGCTCATCAGAACGCGGAATGCAAGCGCGGTATCTGGGAGATTCAGATCGATTCCGGCGAATATGAAAAACTGATGGATTGTCCATTTGATTCCGAAAAATTGAGTGAACCCAAACCGTGTGGGAGTGCTAAATGGTCGCCTACCGGAGAACAATTCTTATTTTTCGCTGATTCTGATGGGTTTAATAATTATGATTCCGTGGAGGTATGGGTGGGTGAAAAAGCCGAAAAGAATCCGTGGCATGTATCTCCTTGGTATCCAACACCTGAAGGAGCAGTAGAGTGGTCACCAGATGGTAGAACAATAGCTTTTCATACCTCTTGGAGGGTCAGGCCATCTCTGTTAATGATCGAAGCGGACGACCCGACAAAGATCGTGACTGTCCCTTATTCAGGTACGGGAGTACGAGGCTTCGGATTTGCTTGGGTGGATTGGGCTGTGAAATAGTGCTAATAGAATTGGGTTGTTATATTGTCACTACCCAGATCACCATTGAACAAACATTGGCATGACGACATGCGTATAGCCTTCGTGCTTGATCGATCGGAAAACGCCGGGGCTTGAAGGCGTGGTCGTCTCAAGATCGACGTCATCGCCGTTCATTACGTTCAACACATCCATCAGGAATTTGCTGTTGAACGCCACTTTGGTCTCTTCACCTTCGACTGAAGCATCGAGTTCGTTTTCATTGGATCCGACTTCCTCGGCTCGTGAAATCACCTTGACTGCACCTGTGGCATCGCCTTCACCGGGACTTACAATAATTCGAATGATCCCACTTCCATCACGGGCGAAGATCGATGCCGCTCTAGTCGCCTGGACCATTCTGGCAAGATCGACGGTAGCTTTGGTGCCGTAGCTAGTGGGGATCAACTTTTCATAGTCGGGGAACGTACCCTGCACGAGCGCCGTGACTACTTCGGAAGTGTCTAATCGGAATTTAGCAGAGCGGCCGTTGGCGTCGATCGATAGTTCAACGCTTGACGAGCCATCGCCCAGAAGTCGTTCGACCTCAGCGAGGGTTTTCGCAGGGACAATTACACCAACCTCAGAATCGACCGCTGCTCCGAGCTTTCCACTCTCAACAGCGAGTCTAAATCCATCTGCAGCGGCAAGAGTGAAGCCATCGTCAGCAAGTTCAACTTTCACGCCAGTGAGAACCGGGCGTGAGTCGTCGGTAGCAGCTGCAAATACGACACGTTCTAGCGCTCCCCGGAAAGTATCGGCAGGAATCGTTACCGATGCCCCGCCTTCTACCGGTGGGATCGGAGGGAATTCTTCAGAGGCAATACCGTTTATCGTGCCGTTGAACTTATCGCAAGTGATAACAACGCCAACGGGTTCGTTCTGGAACTCAATATTCACTTCTTGACCGGGAAGTGAGTTCACGAAATCGGTGAGCATCCGAGCTGGCACAGTAACCTTGCCTTCACCTTCAATCTGTGCACCGATCCAGCTGCTAATCGAAATCTCGGTATTAGTGGCGGTCAGCTTCAACTGGCCATTGTCGCCTTCAAGCAACACATTTTGGGTTACTGGCAACGTTGCTCGGACTGCGACCGCCCGACTGACATTGGCCAAACCTCGGCTAAGGTTTTCTCGAAGGCAAGTTACCTGCATACTGATCCTCTTGTCGCTCACTTCTAACGCGCACGGAAATCTACAATATAGGGTGTCGCAGTATAGGTATGACCACAAGCTTTGGTCAATTTACCGGGGCGTTGTTTACGTGAAATTTTATCCCCGCTCGAAATCCTCGATAATATGCCCTCAGAATTCTCCGACTCACCCATAATCTCCACATCGAACTAGAGGTCGCTCGTTTCATCCATGAATAACTCCCGAATAAATGAAGTTTTGCAATTGGTTGCCGAAGGTAAGATGACGGCAGACCAGGCGGCTTCTGAATTGAGTTTGACGGCACCCAGATCAGACATTGATTTCGCCACGCTAGACCATAGCCGAGCCGACAGAATTGGCTTTCCTGAAGTTGTATATGGGCTAAGTAAGACACCAAAGGACACTGCGGAAATAGCAAGTCGAATCTACGAACACTCAGGTGTGGTGCTGGTCACCAAATCTTCCGAAGAAGCGTTCGAACTATTCCAGAAATCGGCCCCTGAGGCAGTCTGGGAAGAAGGTCCTCGAGCGATCTGGGCGGATCGACGAGAAAATAGAGGCCTGATACCCGGAATTGCGGTGGTCGCTGCCGGGACTTCGGATCTGCCTATCGCCCGCGAGGCTGTACTCACGGCGACACTCATGGGTTGCGATGTCAACATGATCACCGACGTGGGCGTTGCAGGGCTGCACCGGTTGTCGGGGCGAATCGACGAACTCGACAGTGCCAGAGTCGTAATCGTGGTCGCGGGCATGGAAGGTGCCCTGCCCAGTGTCGTAGGAGGGCTCGTTCGTGCGCCCGTAATCGCCCTACCTACCTCGGTTGGCTACGGCGTCAGCCTGAGTGGTGTGGCCGCTCTACTGGCGATGATGAACTCGTGTGCGCCTGGCGTATCTGTTGTGAATATCGATAACGGCTTTGGAGCTGGATATCAGGCAGCATCAATTGTCGGCGCCACCTGGTCGTGATCTTCGGGGACCTGCCACATAGACTGGTCACCACGACCCGTCACACCGATTAACCAACAACGCCCCGATTCAGCTCGGGGCGCTACGTGATCCGCTCCGTGTTCTCGAGAACTATTCCAGCGTCTTCAAGTAGGCGATCATGTTTTGAACGTCATCGTCGCTGAAATAGTCGAACTCTGGCATGAGTGCCTGGAAACCATCCACGAGGAAATCAGCCGGTTGTCGGAGTGACTGCTCGATGTATGCATCTGCATCGAGTGTGGTTTGGGAGGCGGCACGGCCGTACACACCGCCAAGACCAGGTCCAACGACCGTGCTGTCGTCAGTTGAGTGACAAGCACTGCAGCTGTCGAAAAGGCTCTCCCCTGCTTTGGCATCCCCGCCGACCGCAGGTGCTTCCACCACTGGAGCAGAATCCTTCGAACTATCAGGTCGATTGACAGATGCGGCGGCTGTTGGGTGGAATTCAACCGGCTCTTGAGTTGGAATTGCTTCTTCAGAGCACGCACTGATCACAAATAGTGTTGCGATCATAGCCACCATCAATAGAAATACGCGTTTACCCGGCACAATCTCGTCCTTATAAATGGTCTGGAGATTCCACATGATGGAAAACAACAGACGGAAAATTCGTTCGACGATTCACGTTAGCAATAGCCAGAATCAGGGTCAATCGAATACGCGTAAGAATTCACGGTCGATTTAGGACGAAAATCACACGTTTGATGGAACTATCCTGAAATACGCCTGATCTCAATCTCCTCGCCAGGAGCAAGCGCAACCCTTCGAATTTCGATCCCCAACTTCAGCAACCAGTAGCTCAAAGTCGCTTTACTAACACCCAGGCGCTTGGCAGCTCCGGTAAGCCCCACCTCGTTAACCAACTCAGGCAACGCCTTCTCGAGCGGTCGTCGCAATTTGCGTTCAGCGAGAACCATTTTCTTCGTTTTTGAGCCTTGCATTCGTTTCCCCTGTGGTTGGGCTTATTCGTAGTTATGAATGTAATAACGCTGAGTTCTAATCACCCTACAAATAGTCAACGGATTCCGACGATTATTTGTGCTAGCGCTCATTCAACCTGCATTAACACGCCCTGAACCGCACCTTGAAATATTATCGAACGCCGCTCGGATTCGTCAAGAACTTGTTCCGTCTTTATTCCGTATTTATTTTTTATTTGTTCGAAACTATTTCGGAATTAGGCATATTATACGAGTAGTATTTGTTCATGTTTTATTCTTGATCTCAACGTGGGTGCGAAATGCGCACAATTGGCGGCGTATCGTCTACACGAATGCTGATTAGCAACGGTTTGCGCACGTTCGGTGTACGTTTATTGAACCAGGCCGGCGTATCTCTGGCACGACAGCTCTCGGTACTTACACGAACGCGTGTCGGCGTGGGATACGACGTCTGTTTTCCAGACACCCCTCCCCTGCTTCCCATCTTCACACCGGGGAAATAGCACGCTTTCGTTTCTTAAAGCCGTCTCCGTCGATCTCCCAGTTCAAACGGCATCAAGTCGACCAGCGACAAATTTGGTGGATTTCACGTCAAATCTCGAATAATCCCACTGCTAGAATTTATGCTCGATCACAGGAGCCCGTTCCCAAACTCGCAATTCCCGGACAGTTGAGTACTCCCCTCCCGGAGCACTCGTTTCCTTCCCAACCGAGTAGTGTCCGTTCCGGAGAAAAATCCATAGAACCGCTAACCGATCTAATACTCACGTTCGAGACATTCGTTCTCACCTTCTCTGGTGATGTCTATAACTTCATGGGATGGTTCGGTGTAATCGTCCTTATGTCGATCGAAAGCACCGCCATTCCCCTACCTAGTGAAGTGATCATGCCGTTGGCCGGATGGAAGCTCGTGCTCGATAAGGGCCATGGCGTACCGCATGTATTTCTAGCGGGGTTCTATGGCGCAGTTGGGAGCCTGATCGGCTCGTTGGCCGAGTATTACGTCTCGCGTGCGGGCGGGCGCTTGCTCATCGAAAAGTACGGCAAATACTTCCTGATTACCCATAGAGATCTCGAACGGGCTGATAGCTGGTTTCAAACACGAGGTGAACTCACAGTCTTCATCGCAAGAATGATCCCTGGTGTTCGAGGTTTCATCTCAATCCCCGCGGGAATCGCACGGATGAACGTAGTTCGCTTCGCCATATTCACGTTCGTAGGTGCATTTCCATGGACACTCGGTCTGGCATGGGGTGGTTACCTACTCGGTGAGAACTACGACGGAATCCGAGAAGTATCGAAACCGTTCGACATCCCAATCATCGGAACAGTTCTAGTCATTGTGATCTGGTTCATCTGGCGACGAATCAAAGAGATTCGTGCCGAATCAGCGAGATCGGAAATCTCATCCAACTGATTCAACCCTGAATTCCGATCAATATCACGCACTCGCTCCGGTATATTGGATCGTCACTTAGCGTCTCAACTGACTCCCTATCCGAAGCCCAATCACACACCAGCAGATGACTACTCAGATCGAACGAAAACTCAATGTCGCAATAAACGGCATTGAAGTTGGCTGCAACACAGATTCTCGTGTGCTCGACGCCATTCAAACCGCCGGTTTCGATGTTCCAACCCTGTGCTTCGACGAACGAATCGGACCGCAGGGAACGTGCCGAATATGTTTGGTCGATGTTGAAGTCGATGGTCAGACTGAGCAGGTAGCAGCCTGCACCGCCTTCGTTGCCGACGATATGAAAGTCGATACGCACTCGGAGTCGATAGCCAGCTATCGGAAAACGATTCTCGAACTGCTTCTTTCCGAGACGGCATCGCCTGCCAACTGTCCGAAGTGCATTTCGTTCAAGAAATGCGAACTGCATTCGACCGCAGAAGAGTACGGAGCCAAGTGGGATGCATTCCCTTCTCTGGTTACTCGGGAAAAGGCCCAGGATGACAACCCGTTTATCCAACGTGATTACGACTACTGCATCTCATGCTTCAGATGCACGAACATCTGCAACGACTGGGAGCAGGCAAGTGCTATCGCTGTTGAAGGTCGAGGACAGGAAAACTCGATTGCTTCGTACTTCAATGACAACCTTCTAGAATCGCCGTGTACGTTCTGCGGCCAATGCATCAACACATGCCCGACCGGAGCACTAACCGATCGTAAGGTCGTCGGAAAAACCAAATCCGAAAATCTCGAACGAACGAAAACCGTATGTCCGTTCTGTGGAGTTGGCTGTGGAATTCACCTTCTCAGCGAAGATGGCGAACTCAAAGGCACTGAACCTGACTTCGACTCAGCGAACCGCGGATCACTTTGTGTGAAAGGACAATTCGCATCATGGGAGTTCGTGAAGAGTGAAGAACGTCTCAAATTCCCGCTCATCAAAAAAAACGGGAACTTTCAGCGAGCAAGTTGGGACGAAGCGCTCGATCTCGTAACCAGTCGATTTACCGAGATTCGTGATGAATTTGGCCCCGATTCGCTCGTTTTCTGGTCATCTGCCCGTTCTGTTACCGAAGCGAATTACCTCATGCAGAAATTCGCTCGAATAGGTATCGGTACGAACAATATCGATAACTGCTCGCGTACCTGACACGCCCCAACGGTCGCCGGTATGGCGGTCATGGTTGGCAAAGGTGCCATGACTAACTCGATCGAAGAGTTAGCAGGTGCCGATCTACTTCTCGTCGTAGGTTCGAACACAACTGAAGCGCACCCCGTCATATCAATCAGAATGAAACGCGCAGTTAGGAACGGCGCAAAGCTGATCGTCATCGATCCTCGAAAGACGGAGCTCACGAAGTGGGCGACGCGGCATCTTCAGATCAACATCGGCACCGATATCCCGCTGTTCAACGCTTTCGCCAACGTGATGATCAAGGAAGAACTCTACGACCGTGAGTATGTAGAAAGCCGAACTGAAGGTTTTGCAGAACTCGCAAGGCACGTCGAGACATACACGCCCGAGTACGCAGCCGATATCTGTGGCATTCCTGCCGAAGAAATCATTACCGCCGCTCGAGAGTACGCAGCTGCCTCTGGAAAAGCAGCAATTTGTTACACGCTTGGCATTACAGAGCACTCCTGCGGATCCCACAACGTGCAATCGGTCGCCAATCTCGGAATGCTCGGCGGAAATTTCGGGAAACCAAACGCCGGTGTGAATCCTCTTCGGGGCCAGAACAACGTTCAAGGTGCATCTGACTCAGGCGCGCTACCCACCGATCTACCCGGCTATCAGAAAATCGAACGTCCTGGATTTCGTGAAAAATTCGAAAAAGCATGGAACGCCGAACTGCCAAAACGCCGTGGAATTACGAAAATTACGGCGATGGATCAGATGCTCAGAGGTGGGGTCCGCGGCGTCTTCATAATGGGCGAAAATACCGTAATTTCTGATCCAAATACGAACCATGCCCAAACAGCCCTCGAAGCAGCCGACTTCATCGTGGTTCAGGATATTTTTCTGACCGACACGGCGAAGCTGGCTGACATTGTCTTACCCGCCGCGACGTTCGCTGAATCGGACGGCACATTCACCAACAGCGAACGGCGTGTGCAACGGGTTCGACCGGCTATCGATCCCATCGGAGAATCACGCACCGATGTCGACATCATGCTCGACCTAATGAAGCGGTTTGGCATTCGTCAAAATCTGGCCTCCGCTTCCGATGTTTGGGACGAGATGCGGATGCTCAGTCCACTATTTGAGGGCATCACCTACAAACGACTGGATGCTGAGGGTGGGATCCAGTGGCCATGCCCGACTGATGACCATCCGGGAACCGTTTATCTCCACAAAGACCAGATGGATTCGGGAATGCCGGGTTACTTCGCTCCGGTCGACCACATTCCACCAGCAGAACCTACGGATGCTGAATACCCGTTGACGTTAACTACAGGGCGTCGCCGATCTACCTACCACACAGGCACTCAGACCGGTCGTGCCAGCGGATTCGATCTTCTTGTGCCCTCGGAATTCGCCGAGATCAATCCATACGACGCCGATCAACTCGAACTCAAAGACGGCCAGAAGGTGATGGTTAGTTCTCGTCGAGGATCAGTTGAAGTCCCGATCAAGATCACCGACCGGTCCCCGCACGGCACCGTATTTATGAGCTTCGCGTTCCCGGAATTGACCCAGACCAATCGCCTGACCTCCGACGCATACGACTTCATCACCGAAACACCCGAATTCAAAGCCTGTGCAATTCGGATCGACAAGATCACGTCGGCGAGTAACGCCGCTGATTAGATCTCTGCAAAACCTCTATTCGGCGGTTCGAATCCGCCCGTCGCCTCCATATTGCAACCGAACTCAACTACGATCTTCAGTGGACCTCGGCGGACGGTTCGGATGGAACTGCGAAGCTAATTCGACTTCTGGCGCGGGATCATCTGGGAGGACCAGAAACTCGGATCGCCTACCGGAGGAAAATCGATCGATTCGATCGTGCCATTGATCTCAGAACCTTCAAGGAACGCATCGATGTTCGCCAGCACGTACTTCGCTATCTCGGGTGCAGCACCGATCTGATTGGGCAGCGGATTTGTCGTGACAATTAGCCTGCCGGAAGAGATCAAAGATTCCTCAGCGTTCGAGACGATCGCTCCGGGGCAATCGGTTGCATATCCTGCAAGAGATCCGGCTTCTAGCGCGGCAACCACAGCCAACTCGTCCACAATCGAAGAATCAGAGGTGTTAATCAACACCGCACTCGACTTCATCAGGTTGAGTTCCCGATCTGAGATCAACGGCGCTGCGGTCGGGCCGGGACGAACGTGGAGTGAGATCACATCCGATCCTGAAACGAGTAGATCAACTGTCTGTCGCCGGATGCCTAGATCTGCGAGTAGACCGGTTGGGGGTGTTCGAACATCGGCAACCATAACGGTGGAGCCAGTAGACGTGACGTTATTTACGACTTCGCATCCTACTGCGCCGAGTCCAATCACACCCCACAAATCTTCTGATTTGACTCCGAGCGATCCACTGAATCCAATGATCCTCTTGGCAACACGCGGAGCTATTACAGGCGAAATCCCAGCTATCACCACAGTAGTTTGTTCGGGCTGGTTGAAGAGTGAATCGGTTGTTCGACAACCGAGCAGCTGGATCAACCCTGCTTCTGGCGGGACATCGATCTTGGATTGCCCATTCGAGAGCTCACCCACCAGTAAGACGTCAGTCTCGCCTAATTCGAAGTCGTCAAGATCGTCTGGTTCCAGACGCCTGAGCCCGTCCTTCCCGGATAGCAACGGCACAATGGCGTTACCAACTGGATCAGTGTCGGAGGTGAGTAGATAAATATTGGTCATCAAACAGAGTTGCTGAAGATCGCACCATAAATCAAAATTCGAGCGAGACTTCAATCGTATAAGAAGCCAAGGTCAGAATACGATCACCTGAACAGCGATTCAGCGCATATGATTCACATCCGCAACTCTTCCATTACCAACAGAACTGGAATTCCCGAGTGACCAACGCGCTTGCAAACCCACGAACGTTGCTGTTCGTCCCAGGTAACCAACCGAAGATGCTAGAAAAAGCCGCTGGATTCGATACACAGTGGCTCATTCCGGATCTTGAAGATTCTGTACCTGCCGCAGAGAAAGAGGCTGCACGTGGGATCGTCGCTAAACATATTCCGATGCTCGCGCGGGCCGGTAAAACACTAGCTCCTCGTGTGAACTCGATGACTTCAGGGCTGGCAGAAGCCGATATCAATGCAATCGTCTCCAGCGACATCGTCGGAATATCAATCGGCAAAATCGGGAACGTCGAAGAAGTAGCGGCACTCGAAAATATTCTTGCCGAAGCGGAAAAAAGCGCCGGTGTCACCGTTGGTCGCACGACGATTCTGCCCTGGTTGGAAACCGCCGAAGCAGTACTGAACGCTTACCAGATCTGCCGTTCCACCGACCGAATTCGATGGACGGCTTTTGGTGCCGAAGATTTTTCCGCCGATATGGGCATCAGCAGAACCGTTGATGAAACCAAACCAAATGCATCAACTGCGAACGAGCCGGGACTCGCCTACCCTCGATCAGCAGTAGCAATCGCTGCCCGTGCTGCCGGGGTCCACGCCCTCGACACACCGTTCATAAAATTCAGAGATCCCGAGGGATTGCGAGCAGAAGCGATGCTTGCCAAATCGATCGGCTACAAAGGCAAACTTGCAATTCATCCTGCGCAGGTCGAAATTATTGAATCAGTGTTCATGCCGACCGAATCTGAAATCGAACGCGCCCGTCGCGTCCTTGAAGTAGCTGCAAAAGCAGAGGCAGATGGACGAGGTTCCGTATCACTCGACGGTGGAATGATCGATATGCCAGTGATATTACGGGCGCAAAATGTACTTCAGGATGCTGGAATCTCGGAATAACGAATTCACGCACTAGCTAACCACTAAAAGGGACACAGGAAACGAACCGAATGAGCAACGGACGATTTTTTGAAGATTTCGAAGTTGGCGAAGTAATCAAGCACTGGCCGGGACGAACCATTTCCGAAACCGACAACGCATGGTTCTCTTTGCTGACCCAGAATCAACATCCGGTTCACATCGATGCCAACTACGCTAAGAACACCCAGCACGGTCAAAATCTCGTCAATGGTCTGCTCGTGTTGTCAGTCGCCATAGGTCAAACAGTCGCTGACATTTCACTGCGCGGTATCGCCAACCTCGACTACGAATCAGTTACACACAATGGCCCTACGTTCCACGGCGATACTATCTATACAACCTCGACAATCCTCGGTCTTCGAGAAACCTCAAAAGGCGACCGCGGTGTGGTCTATCTCGAAACCGAAGTAACGAACCAGCGCGAAGAGAGAATCATGACGGTTCGTCGACACGTGTTGATCCCCAAGCGGAATCACTCCACTCTCGGCGAAGGCAAGCTGTAGCACGAGGCGGAATCGCACATTGCCTGAATTACCGAAGGAATCATCAGACCGAAAAGGGCCGCTTCATGGCATCCGTGTTCTGACGATATCTCAATTCGGCGCAGGCCCCTTCGCAACTCTTAACCTCGCCGACCTCGGTGCGGAAGTTATCAAGATCGAGGATCCAACTACCGGAGGTGACGTAGCCCGATACGTCCCCCCAACAACGAACGACGCTGATTCGCTCTACTTCCAGTCGTTCAACAGGGGCAAGAAATCGATCGCCATAGATCTCCGCGATCCAGACGGCGTAAACGTTTTTCACCGACTAGTCGAAAAATCGGACGCGGTTTTCAATAATCTTCGCGGCGACCTTCCTGAAAAGCTCGGGCTTACCTACGAAACCCTGCGCGATTTGAACCCCGAAATCGTCACGTGCTCACTTTCCGGATTTGGGCGTACAGGCCCTCGCGCTTCAGAACCGGGTTATGACCCCATCATGCAGGCGATGGCTGGCTATATGGCCATTACAGGCGAGCCAGGCGGGCCTCCGGGAAAAGCCGGGGTATCGATTATCGACTTCGCTGGAGGGTATGCCGCTTCGTTGGGTTTGGTAGCGGCGTTACTGGAAGCAAGAACTACCGGTGTTGGCAGAGACGTTGATGTGAGCCTTCTCGATACCGCCGTTTCGATGCTGACGTATTTCGCATCCTGGCAGCTAAACAGCGATTGGCAGCCCGCTCGCACTGCCAACTCGTCACACCAAACACTCGTTCCCGCCCAGAACTTCCAGACCAGCGACAGCTGGATAAACGTGTTTTGCGCCAAAGAGTATTTTTGGAAAACGTTTGCCGAGTTGATCGGCATGCCCGAGTTGACTACTGACGAACGGTTCGCTTCGTTCGCTTCTCGATACGACAATCGCGAAACGCTGCTACCGATTCTCTCGAAACGACTGCTTGAGAAGACAAACGCCGAATGGCTTGCACTTTTCCGGGGCAAGGTGCCATCTGGGCCGGTCAACTCGATTCAGCAAGCGTTCGAGGACGAACAGATCGAAGCTCGCGGGCTCGTCATCAAGGTCGATCATCCGGCATACGGCCCGATCCAGCAGGTCGTATCACCAATCACCACCGCAGGTTCCAATCAAGCTACAACTCCCGGTCCTGCCCTCGGTCAACACACCGACGAGTTGCTAAGCGATCTTTTATCGCTCGATGAGAACGAGATCAAACGTCTGCGACAGAATGGTGCGGTTGGCTAGTTTTGAGTAAAACCAGTTTCCTATTACCGGCACGTCTGCCATTAGAATGGATTCAGTGCCCCCGTAGCTCAACTGGATAGAGCAACAGGTTTCTACCCTGTAGGTTGCGGGTTCGAGTCCCTCCGGGGGTGCCATATTCCACCTTTTACTCAGATCGATCGTGCAAGCGGTCGCCAATAGAAAAAGCCCTCGGTATCGAGGGCTTTTTACTTACTACGAGATTTGAACTAAGAAGCTCGGCGCGAGCGGTGAGTGAACTCATCGTGTTCAATCGACGAACGGTCATCCCATACTGGTCCTTTACAGCCCGTTTCCTAGCTTCCAAAGACGCTCGCGCTTGAACCAATCGACTCGCTTCGTTGTCAAAATCTTTGCTGAACTCAGCGATGCGATCACGAGTGGTTTGTGCCATGTTACGAAGTCGAGCTGCTCCAGCACCACTACCTGACATAGCCGCTCGTACTGCAGCGTCTTGAGCTTCGGTTACGAGATCACATACGACTCGACTGTTCTTCGAGAGCGATCTCCAGAGCATCGACAGCTACCTGCAACTGGCCGACTTCTTCTTCGATTACCGCCAACTCTTTTCGAAGATCATCAACATCCTGGGCGTAAGTCTGAATCTTGATCGCAATCTTCGATACGGGGCTTCCTCAAATGCGATGGTGACGATTACCCACCGAAAACAAACCTTTTGGTCCATTTCGCCAAAATTCACATTTCTCCATAAAGTCTTGACATCTCTGAAGTACAACTTAGATAGAGTAATTTCGATCTCACTGAAAACAACCTGATCTGCACGGGTCACAAGGACACAGAAAAATGCTCAAACGCTGGGTTCCCGCAAGTTTTGTCGCCGTTGCAATGGCACTGGCCCTCGCAGGAGGAGCGGCTCTGGCATTCGGCGGTGGAAACGATTCACACCGCACAGATGTTTTTGAACGTGCCGCAGAAATCCTGGGGATTTCCTCCTCAGAATTACAAAGCGCGCACGATCAGGCAAAACGTGAGGAGCAAGATGCTCAACTCGCGACTATTGTCGAACAACTGGTCGCCGGAGAAGTGATCGATCAAGCCGAAGCCGACAGCTTCACAGCATGGATCGCTGATCGCCCCGATGCAGCGAACGAGGCTTTGTTCTCACAACTAACCGGCTCGGTTTTCGGACCAACACCGTTCGGCGGAAAGAAAATTAAGATCCACCGATTCCCACATGAAGGTAGTGACAAACACACCGACCGTATGGCTGAAATCCTCGGAATCGATCCGCTGTCCCTTGCAGACGCACTAAAAGACGGTGAGACAGATCTCGCAGAGACAACGCGCCTTGAACGAGTACATGCTGCAATCGACGATCTCCTTGAAAATGCTGCGATAACCGCCGCCGATGCGACCGAACTTCACAGTTGGGTCGATGCAACACCGCAGTGGCTGCTCGATCTGGATGTCTCGGAGCGCATGCTTAAGGGTTTTGGTCTTTTCTCAGATAAGCGGGGTGAAATGGACTGGCTGAAACGGCTCCCATTCGGACCTGATCATTTCGGCAAAGGTGATGGCGACTTCCGGTTTGAATTCCGTGGCCCGGAAGGCCATTTCGAATTCGGACCTGACGACAAAGATTTCCCATTCGGTGAGCACGGCCTTAAAGATCTGTTCGAACAGTTTGATCTGGAAAAGTTCGAGGATCTCGAAAACCTCGACGATCTGAAAGGATTGTTCGACCGCTTTGAGGGATTCCGTTACTTCGAGCACCCGTTCGAGTTGCCTGAAGAGCCGACAGAAACACCCGACTCTGAGGCGACATCAGCCTAGGCTGTTGCCCTTCAACGAATATCATTCATCACGATGGCTCCCACCGAACAACACACAGAAGTAACCGCACTGGTCGTCGAAGATGACAAGCCGGTTTCTCAACTGATTCGCTTATATCTTGCCCAGGCCGGGTACAGAGTTCTTGCGGCTGAAGACGGACTCTCAGGGCTGCAGATGGCGCTTGAGGATTCTCCCGACATCGTGTTGCTCGATCTGAACTTACCCGGCATGGACGGAATCGAGGTGTGCCAGAACGTCAGAAAGCAGTCCGAGGTTCCGATCATCATGGTGACTGCTCGGGTCGAAGAAGATGATCGTCTGACAGGGCTTGATCTCGGCGCTGACGATTACGTTTCGAAGCCGTTTAGCCCGCGGGAATTGGTCGCACGCGTGAACGCCGTCTTGCGACGAACCTACAAAGCTGTTGAAAAGCGTGAAACGGCGGGAAGCCAGGTAAACGCCGGTGACGTTGCAATCGATCTTGATCGACGCTCCGCAACGGTGTTGGGTGATGAAATCGAACTAACGCCGACTGAATTCCGCCTGTTGGCGTACTTCATTGAGGGGCAAGGTCGAACCGTCTCCCGAGAGCAGATCATCGAGAACGTGTTTGGCTACGATTTTTCCGGATATGACCGGACTGTCGACACCCACGTTTCGAATCTCAGGAAAAAGCTGGAAGCGGCGAATCCAGACAAACAGCACTTGAAGACCATGTACGGAGTTGGGTACAAATTTGCCGCTTAGATGGTTTTTCGGTCTGCAGGGAAGACTCACACTCGGATTCGCTCTTGTGTTGGCGCTGTCCATAACGGCCGTCAGCGCTTATTCGGCATACGCCACTCGAATTGAAACCGAACGCTTTGCAGCCGAAATTGAGCTTGCTCGTGCCGAACGTGCCGAACAGTTGGTGAAAGACACATTTGAAGCGAATGAGGACTGGGACGAAGTTCAGTACGCAGTCCAGCAGGTAGGAAACCTGTTCGGCTGGCGTGTTGCATTTGAAACTGGCGACGGAATTATCGTTGCTGACTCGCACGAGCTGGTGCGAGACGCTCAGGGTTTGTTTGAAACCTTCGCCGAACGATTCAATACTCCGACCCAGTTCACAAAACGACCCGTAGTCGTAAATGGTGAATTGATCGGTTATATGCTGGTGGACGAACGACCCAGCCGAAAAGAACGTCCGCTATCGATGCGTGAGTTCTATTCGTCACCCCTTGCCCATTTGCTAAGTGAAGGTGGACCTGAACGGGGGCCTGAACGAATGGGCGACCGCTCAATCCAAAAACCGCCACCTCCACCCACTCCAATCGCCTCAGAAACGACCGAGACTCTGGTGGCAGAAGTGCTCGAATATGTCGATCCGCCGCTGAGCAATCTGCAATCGTCATTCCAGAGGTCATTATTGGTAGCTGGTATCGCGGCTGGTATCGCAGGTCTACTTATCGTGATGCTGCTAACACGCCAGGCTCTTGCACCAGTCCGAAGTCTCACGGCAGCTGCCAGTAATCTCGGCGCAGGTGATCTGAGTCAACGCGTTCCCGCAAGTGGAACTGACGATATCGGGAATCTCGCAAAAACATTCAACACAATGGCGAGTGATCTCGAACTCGCTGTCGACCAGCGTCGCCAACTTACAGCCGATGTAGCGCATGAGCTTCGTACGCCTCTGACGAATATTCAGGGTTATCTCGAGGCGATCAAAGATGGAGTCGTGAATGCCGACGAGGAAACGATCAACACACTCCACACTCAGACAATCCACCTTGCAAATCTAATCGAAGACCTACGAATTCTGGCAATTGCCGACGCCGGTGCGCTCGCACTGAACAAATCTCACGGATCGCTGACACCCGTTATCGAAGACTCCGTGACGCATTTCAAACAACGAGCACGTGAACGCAATATTGATTTGAACTTCTCGACCGGTGGTGCGGAAGCAGTCATAGATTTTGATGAGACTCGAATCAGGCAAATCGTGTCTAATCTAGTTGAAAACGCCCTAACCCACACGCCAAATAATGGACAGATCGACGTGGCTCTGGTTGGCGACGGCAATGGGGTGGCTCTATCGATCACAGATTCTGGAACTGGGATTTCAGAGACCGATTTACCACGAATATTCGATCAGTTTTACCGAGCTGATCAAAGCCGAAACCGAGCCACCGGTGGCGCAGGGCTCGGACTCACGATCGTCAAACGATTGGTCGAAGCGCACGGTGGTGAAATTTCCGCAAAGAGCGATCCGGGTCAAGGGACGACATTCCGTGTCTTCCTCCCTACCAGCCGGATCTGACCGCAATCGACGTCACAACGCAACAAGCATCGATTTATCCAAACGAAAACTCTCAATCAATTTCTGGTGGAGCCTGCTCTATCCAAACAACAAACAATGTCGAATCAACAATCAGAAATACGAAAAAAGAACTCGCACAGACAAAAAGGGCTTTCAGGAATGCCGGTTATTAAGCTCGGTGTGTTCATCGTTGTTGCGACCGCAATTGCCGCCGCAACCTACTTCGGTACCCAGAAATTTCTTCTGGGCGACGACGATGAAACCGACGATCGCCGTGCCGTTGCCGTACAGCGTGGCACCCTGCTTGACGAAGTCACCGCAACCGGCTCCGTTTCGTTCCCTGAACTGGAAAGCCTGCGATTCGATATCTCAGGAACCGTGGCTGAAATTCTCGTCGAAGAAGGCGATTCCGTAACCGCCGATCAACCACTTATCCTCCTCGACGATGTGACTATCTCAGCCCTCGAATCGGCTGTGGCGAACTCTGAACTTGCCCTACAGAACGCCGGGGAGGATCTCGCCGAATTGCTCAGCGGGGCGACCAGTCTCGAAAGCGCTATTGCCGAGTCGAACCTCGCCGACGCAAGAGTCGCCTCAATGAACGCCGAGGAAGATCTCGCCGAGTTGCTCAGCGGTGCGACCACTCTCGAAAGCGCTATTGCCGAGTCGAACCTCGCCGACGCAAGAGTCGCCTCGATGAACGCCGCGTCCGCACTTGCCGAATTCACCTCAAAGAACGGTGGCGATAGCCCCGCAACCGCAGACGCCAAAGATGAACTCACTGACGCAAACGAAGCTCATGCCGATGCCATCGCAGCAGCCGAAGATGTAGCAGAAACCCAGGATGAACTTGTCGAAGCCGCACAGGAGGCCTACGACGATTCGGTAGTGGCGTATTCCGATCAGATCACGGGTTGGTTTGGAGCCAGCGTTTCTGAGGAAGATCGTACGCTATCTCCCACTGCGCTCATCGAAAAGTGGGGATTCACTGTCGACGAGATAATCACCGAGTCGACAGCACTCATCGATAGCCCCCCTGACGATCTCGCAACACCCTGGAATGAATCCGTGGCCTGGGTATGGACTCACCTCACGCCGTATCCAATCTTGACCAATTGTGACGCCACATCGTTCACCGCACGATGCCCGAGTGCTGAAATCGATGAAGCGTGGGACGTGAAAGTTGCAGCAGAGGAATCGTTGGTTGAAGTCATTGACGATGCCACAGCTTCAGCCAAAGCCCAGCAGGTGTTGATCGATGCCGCTCAGAACGTTGTCAAAGCCGCCGCCGAGGATGTAGTCGACACGATCAACGACACCGAAATCAATGCGCTAGCAGCTACTCTGGCAGAAAAATTCGAACTCGAAAAAGACGCAGAATCGACAGTCGCTGAACTGAATGATCTCGATTCGATTAACGACACCGAAATCAATGCGTTAGCAGCTACTCTGGCAGAAAAATTCGAACTCGAAAAAGACGCAGAATCGACAGTCGCTGAACTGAATGATCTCGATTCGATTAACGACACCGAAATCAATGCGTTAGCAGCTACTCTGGCAGAAAAAATCGAACTCGAAAAAGACGCAGAATCAACAGTCGCTGAACTGAACGATCTCGATTCGCTACAGATCAAACTCGCCACGGCAGCGGTGAACGAGGCGAACGCTACTCTCAATAACGCAAAAGCCGAACTTGCCGCCGCCAACCTCAACGCTCCATTCAATGGTGTTATTACCTCTATCTCAGTTGAGATTGGTGATCCGGTCAATCGAACGACACCGACAATCGACATCCTCGATCCCAGCATCGTGGTAGTGGACGGCAGTATCGACGAAATCGATGTTCTCTCGGTCAAAGTCGGCGATGCAGTCACCGTGACACTCGACGCACTGCCCGATCAGCCACTCGAAGGTGTTGTTGATGAGATCGGAGACGGTGTAAACCAGCAAGGCGTCATCGAATTCCCGCTCACTGTTGCACTTACACCGCCTGACGACATCGAACTAATCGAGGGGCTAAGTGCAACCGCCACAATCGTCTTAAACCAGATCGACAACGCACTGTTGGTCCCGCTTCAGGCTGTCGGTGGGAGCTTCTTTCAGGCGACCGTCGACATAGTTACCCCAGACGGATTCGTCACGACCAATATTGAACTTGGCGCAAGTGATGACTTCTGGGTAATCGCTGAATCCGGTATTTCGGAAGGACAGGAAGTTCTGATGGCGGTCGCCAAATCAGTCGATCCGTTCCAACAGCTATTCGGTGCTGGCGGCGGTGCAATAAGAATCCCAGGCGGGGCCGCTCCCGGTCCTGGCGGTGGAGGTCGAGGCGGAGTTGGTGGAGGTCCCCAATGACCTCGGGCACTCCGACTCCCGTAATAGAACTCACGAACGTCTCCCGTGAATTTCAGCTCGGTACACATAGTGTCAGAGCACTCGATGGAATCAGTTTGACCATCCAGCTGGGCGAGATGGTTGCGATCATAGGTCCCTCGGGATCAGGTAAATCGACGCTGATGAACACCCTCGGCTGTCTCGATCAGCCTTCCTCGGGAGTGTTCGTCCTCAACGGGCAGAATGTGTCAGATTTATCTGACAACCAACTCGCGGAAACCCGATCTCATCAGCTTGGATTCGTTTTTCAGAGCTACAACTTGCTACCCCGAGAGACTGCGCTTAGTAACGTAGAACTCCCTCTCAAATATTCAGGCGGGATAAAGGGAAAAGACCGCAGAGCTGCAGCTCGAGCAGCACTCGATCGAGTCGGGCTTTCCGAGCGATACGATCACCGCCCGATGCAGATGTCAGGTGGTGAACAGCAGCGAGTGGCCATCGCCCGTGCACTGGTTAGAAATCCGGAACTCATCCTCGCCGATGAACCAACTGGCAATCTGGATTCAAAGTCCAGTGCAGAAGTGATCGAAATGTTGCGGTCGCTCAATGAAGATGACGGAAAAACGATCGTCGTCGTCACCCACGATCCCGAAGTCGCCGAGGCAGCAAAACGAATCATCGCTTTTCGAGACGGCCAAATCGTCGAGGATCGCCCGATTGATCACCCGACCGACTCTGTCACCGATGAAACGAATGAGAACGCAGAATGAATCCCGGTCTTCTCATCTCAACCGCATTCGGATCGGTAGGAGCGAACAAGCTTCGAGCCGGTCTCACGCTGCTCGGAATCGTAATCGGTGTTTCGTCAGTCATCGCCATGATGGCAGTAGGCAGAGGTGCGCAGATCTCGGTCACTTCTCGTATATCTGAGTTGGGAACGGATCTCATTACGGTTAGTCCAGGTGCTCAAGCGCTTCGATTCGCGTTCTTTGGCGGGGGCGGCAACTCCGACGTTCTTTCTCTTGAAGATGCGCTATCACTCAAGGATGACGTCTTTGCCCCAGATGTCCGACTGGTTGCCCCAGAGAACTCGTTCTCTGGTTCGGCAGTTGTTGGTTCTGAAAGCACTTTCGTGAACGGAGTTGGGATCACTGCCGAATATCTCGAAGCAAGAAACTTGTCGATCGCTTCGGGTCGAAATATCACGAATGCAGATGTTGAAAATATCGCGTTAGTTGCTGTTCTCGGATCAGAAGTCAGCGAAACCCTGTTCGGCCAACGCAATCCGGTCGGTGCCACCCTAAAAATCTCCAGCAGAGAGTTCACCGTAGTCGGCGTGTTAGACAGCCAAGAAGGAACGATTTTCAATCCCGACAATTCTATTCTCGTTCCGATCAACACAGCTCACTATCGACTCAACAACGGCACAGGATTGTTCAATTCGATCTCTCTGGGATCGATCAACGTACTGGCAAGTTCCGAAGATACTGTCGACGACGCCCGCACCGATGTTTCGACGGTACTTCGACTTCGACATGAGCTGGCCGCTGATGAAGATGATGATTTCCTGATCACAACCCAGCAAGACACGATTGAAACCCTCGAAGGTACTCAGGGAACGTTCGTAATACTGCTTGGTTCAATCGCCGGGATATCGCTCCTCGTCGGCGGAATTGGCGTGATGAACATCATGCTGGTCTCGGTTACGGAGCGAACTCGAGAGATCGGTATACGACGTGCGGTAGGCGCAAAACGACGCGACATCCTCTTCCAGTTCGTGGCAGAGGCGATCTTGATGACGTTTGCGGGCGGTATTTTGGGTGTGCTCGCCGGATGGGCAATCGCCTACTTCGGCAACGGTGCAACGGTAGATGGTGACATCATAGAAACTGTGATCGAAACTCATATCGCAATAATCGCACTCGGAGTTTCGGTTGCCGTAGGACTGTTCTTCGGGATTTACCCCGCGGTTCGAGCAGCGTCGTTGAATCCAATCGAAGCGCTCAGGCACGAATAGAGGAATCTTTCGCATTGAAAATCGTTGTCGCTCTGGCCGTCTTCATCGGGCTAGCTACTGGTGTTGGCTTCACGGTACTTCAGGACAATCGAGACTCATCCGGCAGTTCAGGTTCCCGTATCAATACAGCACAGCCAGCCGCTGATCCACGAAAAGATCTACCGGTGGAAGTCTTGAAATCGCTTCCCGATGAAGAACTTGCCGAAATCTTTCCCGAAAAAGCCGAGGCCATTCTGGTTCCCGAATCTGTCAAGCAATTCACATCGAGCGGTGGGCAATACGACGACCCGGAATATCTTCGAGCGTTACTTCAGAAGCTGGGTGCCGACCCTCCTGCCGACGCAACCACGAAGCAACTGCAAGATATGCTCGCTCAACTTAAGGGCGACGACACCACTTCCTCGGGAAAATAACTTGAGCAACCCAATTGAGCTAGTCGCTTTCGATCTTGGCAACGTTCTGTGTAGCGTCGACGAGCACCCGGTAGCGAACGAACTAGCCACGCGTTCAGGCCACCTCGTCGAAGAAGTGTTCGAAACGATTTTCGGAAGAGCACGCAAAGCACTCTTCGAAAGCGGTCAGATAACGTTTTCTGAGCATGCCGAGCGAGCAATCGGCGTCCTTGGACTCGATATGTCGATCAGCGATTTCACCGATCTCTACAACAGCGTTCTCATTCCGTCTGGAGAAATGTTCCCCCTCGTCGAACGAATAGCAGAACGGCACCGCATCGCACTCGTATCAAACACAAGCGAGCCCCACTGGAAGGCCGCTGAAAAGTTCCTGCCGTTCAGCTCAAAACTCGACCCGGTGATCATCTCCTGCGATGTAAACGCGATGAAGCCCGACCCTGCCTTCTACGATGCCCTACTTCAGAGTTCGCAGGTCCCGGCGGCCAACATACTGTTCGTCGACGACCTCGCCGCCAACATCGAAACTGCCCGCAACATGGGAATCGGCGGGCATCAGTTCACATCTCAGGGTGATCTTGAAGAAACCCTGATTGATCTCGGGATTATTTAGCCGTCCATCCACACATACCCGTTTGCAATGAGACCTTCATTGTGAGACAACATTGCTGACCATCCACACCGATGTGTAATTGGCACACAACAGCACGAAATCATCGGGGAGAGCTGTGACCCAAGATTCAGCGCCATCAAACGACTATACGATCATCAAAGCCGCGCGGTTGTTTGATGGAACTGGCACTGCCCCAATTTCGGGGCAGGCAGTGTTGCTGAACAGCGGTCGAATCGAGGCAATTGGCCCTGTAGACGAAATAGCCGCCCCTGATGGATCGAACCTGACCGTCAAGGACTACGGTGATTCGACAATTCTTCCCGGCCTGGTCGACGGTCACACTCACATGATGGCTCCGGGCGATGGGACCCACGGCGACATCACCGGTGCCGAACAGGATGATGTCCTGCTGATGCGTGCGCTTCAGAACGCCCGAACATTCCTGCACGCCGGCGTAACCACGGCTCGTGAAAACGGAGCCAAGAACAAGGTCGGATTCTCTCTGAAAGAGGGCATCCAGATGGGACTCACCGAGGGTCCCGAAATGGTCATTTCAGGACGTCCGATAACGATCACCGGTGGCCATTTCTGGTATTGCGGGTCAGAGGCCGACGGTATCGACGGTGTTCGAGCCGAAGTCAGGAAACTCGTCAAGGAAGGTGCCGATTTCATAAAGATCATGGCAACTGGTGGTTCCACATGGTCTTCCAATCCCCTGCTGCCCTCGTACACGCTCGAAGAGATGACTGTCATTGTCAATGAGGCTCACCGCTTCGGAAAACTCACGGCGGCGCACTGTGCGTCGATGCAGGGCATCAAGAACGCACTCGATGCTGGCGTCGACATGATCATTCACTGCGTGTTCGAAGACGAAACCGGGATGTACGAGTTCAACGAACCACTTGCCGAGCAGCTTGCTGCAGCTAAAGCGTGGGTGAACCCAACCCTCCACGTCGTCAAGGCGGGAATCGAGCATACCAAGCGAATAGGTTACGACCGGGGCTGGCTGACCAAGGAAGAACAGGCAAGTATCGACTCCTCGAAACACTCGCTTGAAACCCGTAACGAATCGGTGAACAAATTGATCAAAATGGGCGTTCGAATGATCGCCGGCAGCGATTCGCCCTGGGGAGCTTATCCACCAGGTGAATTCGTGAAAGAAATGGTCGCCCTGACCGAAGCCGGACTCACAAACACCGAAGCCCTTGTGACCGGACTCAGCCACGCCGCCGAATCGATCGCAGTTGGTGATCAGGCAGGAACGCTGTCAGCAGGTCGACCGGGCGATGTGCTTGTGGTCGGAGGAAACCCAACTTCCGATCTCAACGCACTCTGGGATATCAAAGATGTCTACAAGTCGGGTCTTCGAGTCGGGCGTCCCGTTTAGTCAAAAAGCACCTCCAATTCTTGCGCAACGACGTTAGACTGCCCGACGGATTCGTCAACAAGCACCTATCGAATATCACCCGGACTCAATCTCAAAATGCCAACTATCGCCTTTCTCGCCAATCTCTCAACTGCAGAACACAAACGTCGTTGGGATCTACTGAATGAACATGCCGGTGACGGTGTAAACGTCATCGTCGCCGATCCCACAGCTTCACCGGGTGAATTGATTGAGGCACTGAAAGATGCCGATGCAGCGGTTCCCTGGCTCGCTTCAATCCCCCTCGATGTCGCCGAGCACCTTCCAAAACTCAAACTTGTCCAACTACTCACAGCTGGATACGACTCTGTCGACGTTATCGGTCTCAGCAAGCTCGGCATCAGCACCGCGAACAACGGTGGCTCCAACGCAATATCTGTTTCAGAGCACACAATGACCCTGATTCTCAGCGTCTACCGACGGATGATGGAATCGTGGATCAACACGAAGAACGGCAACTGGCGGAGTGGTATCGACCAGCTACCAGTGCGATCTGAAATCAACGGCAAAACGGTCGGGATCATCGGATTTGGAAACATCGGTCGGCAGGTAGCTCGAAGACTGTCGGGTTTCGATTGCGAAATCCTGTATCACGACATTGTCGAATTAATGCCAGGTCGAGATCAGGAACTCGGTGCGCAAGCAGTCGACCTCGACCATCTGCTGCGAGTGAGTGATATCGTCACGCTTCACGTTCCTCTCAATAGCTCAACACGGGGCATGATGGGAGCACGCGAATTCGGACTGATGAAGAAGACCGCAATTTTCATCAACACCTGTCGCGGTCCCGTACACAACGAGGCCGACTTGATAAAAGCGATACAAGATGGCGAAATCGCAGGTACCGGGCTGGATGTTCTGGAAGAAGAACCTACCGATCCCAACAACCCATTGCTTAGCATGCCAACCGCGACCGTCACGCCGCACTGGGCAGGCGGAACCGGTGAAGGCAACGAGCGCGCCGTTGTATTCGCACTATCCAACCTCGAACGCTTGGCGGAAGACCGAAAGCTACTCTCGGTCGTAGATCCAGCCTCGATCTTTTAGTACCACCGCCTAGTGGGTGTTCCATCACAAGCCGAATGGCTGATTTCCCTCATCCCTTCCTTCTCCCGCCGGGAGAAGGAGTAGGCAACTTAATCCAGACGCACCTACTGGGCGGTGTAGCCGCCATCTACCGGCAAGTTGGCGCCGGTGATAAACGACGCCTCGTCTGACGCTAGGAACAACGCTGCGTTAGCAATCTCGGCCGGCTTGCCAAGCCGGCCCATTGGGTGAAGCGACTTCAGTCGCTCGTGCATGTCGGTGTCTTCGACCAGCGTCGTCACCAGAGGCGTGTAGGTAAATCCGGGACAAAGCGAATTGACCCGAATGCCCTCTTTTGCAAGCGCAATGCTCATGTCACGAGTCATCTGCACCACCCCGCCCTTCGTGTGGGGATAGGGATTGAAGCCATCGGAAATACCCTGAGCATAACCAACCAGTCCAATGATCGACGCCAGATTCACGATCGAGCCAGATCGTTGCTTCTTCATCTCAGCAACAGCGTAGCGCGACATCATCATCGTGCCTTTCAGGTTGATACTCACAACCCAGTCCCACGTCTTCTCGAAATCCCACTCTGAGGGAGCGTATCGAGGCGTCACACCGGCACTGTTAACCAGAATGTCGATTCCACCCATCTGTGAAACGGTGTCGGCGATCAACGCCTCGCACTGCTCACGAGACGAAACGTCACCAGCAAGAGCGATCGCATCGCCTCCTTTGGCAACAACCGAATCGGCGACTCGCTGAGAAATCTCCAATTTCAGATCGGAAACGATGACTCTTGCGCCTTCGCTGGCAAACAGATGAGCCATCGCGTCTCCGAGGCCGGAGCCGCCACCGGTAATGTGTGCAATCTTGCCCTCGAGCCTGCCTGCCATAAGAGGCCTCCTACCTGGCGAATCACCTGATTTCGGCAAAGCCAGTTGGTAAATCGTGAATCTGGCGCCGATTCTAATTCGAGTTTGTGGTGCCGTGGCTGCTATCGAGCCGTAATATTGGCTTATATGCCTTCCGGAACAAAAAAACGGCGCAATCCCCGCCACCGCTCGTCCACCTCACGCTACAAGGCCGCAGTGCAGTCGAAGGACGATAAAAAAGCGGCTGACGATAAGAAGCCTGAGAAGCCCGATGGACCGGAGATCTACCCGATGGTCTTTGCGGGTCCGATGAGAAGGCTTTACGCGTTCACGATAGATTTTGGGCTGATCATGATGATTATCTACACCTTCGCTCCTGTGGCGGGTGGACATATGTTCAGCGAGGAAGCCGTTGCGCCTGATCTCATCTTTTTCTTTGGCTATTTCATAATTCCAACGATCATCTGGGGTCGCACCCCTGGTAAGTGGGTCGCAGGTATCGTTGTTGTCGATGCCGACGGACGCATCCCCGGTCCGGCATCAATCCCAAGAGAGATGATCGGCAAGCTCGTGTCCTATCTTGCTGCAGGAATTGGAATTTTCTGGCTGATATTCGATCCCAAACGACAGGGCTGGCATGACAAGATCGCGGGCACATTTGTTGTCGACAACCCGTACTCGGGTGGTCCCCAGTTCATGAAGGATTTCTTCAAGATCGGGGAGAAGAGTGCGGACAGTACAGATGAAGAACCGACCGAATCGAAAAAATCTGAATCCAACGGTCCGAACGATACAAAGAATGACGAAACCGGCTAGATTCTAATAGCTAAATAGAGAACCCTGAAAAAGCTAAGGAAGCCCTAATGGCGATTTCTCGAAAAGTTCGAGAACAGATGAGTAACAGCTCGTGGATTCGCAGAATGTTCGAAGAAGGTATCGAACTTCGTCGAGTTCATGGACCCGAGAACGTATTTGATCTTTCGTTGGGTAACCCTCTGCTCGAACCACCCGCTGAATTCAAAGCAGAACTCACCCGGCTCATCAACGAAGAGACTCCCGGTATTCACCGCTACATGCCTAATGGTGGATTCCCAGAGGTGCGGTCTAGCGTCGCCGAAGTTCTTGCTGAAGAGTCAGGCGTGCCGATAACCGGTGCCGAGATCCTGATGACGGTCGGCGCCGCGGGAGCCATCAATACCATTCTGCGTTCGATTCTCGACGTAGATGACGAGGTCATCTTGATCGCACCGTTTTTCGCTGAGTACGTCTTCTACGTCGAGCACCAGACAGGCAGGTCGAAATTCGCAACCTGCGATGAGAACTGGCTTCCGGAGATCGAATCACTTGAAGCGACGATTGGTCCTCGGACCAGAGCCGTGATTATCAACTCGCCAAACAATCCCACCGGTGTCATCTACCCCGAATCCTCGATCGCAGATATTTCGGCTGCGATCCAAAAAGCAGAAGAGAAATACGGCACCGAGATTTACCTGATCTCCGACGAGCCGTATCGCAAGTTGATCTACACCGACGCGCCCTACCCGTTTATCTTCGAACACCACCCGCGTTCGATCGTAGCTACATCTCACTCGAAAGATCTCGGCCTCGCTGGTGAGCGAATCGGCTACATCGCTGTGAATCCAACCGATACAGGAAAAGTCGATTTGCTGAACGCACTGAATTTCTCACTGCGCACGCTCGGTTTCGTAAATGCACCAGCAATGATGCAGCGAGCTGTCGCAGGAATTCAGCGCGCTACAGTCGACATCGACATCTACCGTAAAAAACGTGATCTGCTCTACGGCGCACTCACGAAAATCGGCTACGAGTGCGTGGAACCTGATGGCGCGTTCTACGTCTTTCCAAAATCACCGGTAGCAGACGACGCAGCGTTCGTTGCCGAACTGCAAAAAGAGCTGGTGCTAGTGGTTCCCGGTGTCGGATTTGGCACACCCGGTTTCTTCCGGGCTTCGTACTGCGTCGATGATTGGGTGATCGAAGGGGCAATCGAGGGATTCGAAAAGGCTTTCGTGCAAGCGAGCAGCTGAGTATCGCTGGGCTCGAACTACTTCTTCAGCGGTTCTTTTAGTCCGCTACCTGTGATCGGAACGCAAACGTTCGAGTCGCGCTCGATCACACCGGAATTGATCAGCTCCACCAACCCTGCGAACGCACCGGCCGACGTCATCTCTGCGAACACACCCTCCGATACAGCCAATCTCGTCTGCCACTCGGTGAGTGACTCCTCCGACACCGTCACTCCCGACCCGTTCGTGGATCTGATCGCCTCGACCATTTCTACAAGCCGAGGAGGTTTCGATACTGCGATTCCAGAAGCGTTGGTCGGCTCAACGTCATCTTGCGACCAGTCTTCGCCGTTTAGCGCTGCAACGACTGGCCGGACCGCGTGTGCTTGAACGCCGTGGAATTTGGGAACTCGACTGACTACCCCAGCTTCCACAAGCTCCTGATACCCACGCACCATCCCAATTAGTAGAGAACCATTGCCTACCGGTAGAACGACATGATCGATGTTGTCGTCGAGAACCTCAGTAATTTCGTAACTTGCTGCTTTCATACCCTCTGAAAAATACGGGCTCAGGTTATGCGACATGTAAACGAGTCTCCGCTCGTTCACTAACTCCTCGGCAGCATCTGTCGCAGCCTGCCTTGGTCCTTCAATCTTGTGCAAACTCGCCCCGAATATCTGGATCTGATCGAGCTTTCCGCTGGCAGCACTCGCGGGAGCAAATACGTGGGCCTTCAAACCGGCGGCGGCGGCGTATGCCGACAACGAAGCACCGGCGTTGCCAGAAGAATCCTCGACGAATTCGGTCACGCCAAGATCCCGACCCAGAGAAGTAAGAATCGCCGATCCACGATCTTTGAATGAACCGGTCGGAGCCATGAATTCCAGTTTCGCCCAGAGCGAATTCAGCCCGAGGGCGTCACCGGTCGTTTCGAGGAGCACGAGCGGTGTGTCGCCTTCACCCAACGAATTAGCCGTCGACAAATCGCTCATCGGCGTTCGAGGTATCTCTCCGTCAGGAGCGTCGAGGTACTCGACAGCGAACAATCCTCCACACTCGGTGCAGTAGAGTTCACTTACCGACGGTTCATGCGTCGACGAGCAATCGACACAACGAAGTTTGTGGTTTGGGACGTTCAATCCTGTTCTCCGTCGTTTCGATCTTCGTGATCGTCAGAACTGCCAACCGTAGGCTGGAACCTGACACCCGGCCGAGCAAATCCACCCCCGATCCCGACTGCATGCCCATCTGCACGCCAACAGGCGGCGCCTGACAACGTTCCTCCTGGCTCGAAGCGAACGATGTTCATGCCACCCCCGATCGCGGTGACCGGCGTAACTCGATGCCCCTTGGCTGCCACCGCCTCTCGCACCGTCTCAGGAATTCCGATTTCGATCTCAACATCCTGCCCCTGTGTCCAAACACGAGGTGCTTCAACAGTCTCCTGCGCAGTCATTCGGTGGTCAACAAGGTTCACGATCGCCTGCAAAACTGACGTGAATATCCTGACACCACCCGGCAGACCAACCGCAAACTCTGGCTGACCATCCTTCATCACAATCATAGGCGCCATGCTGCTCGTGACACGCTTTCCGGGTTGAACTGACAGTGCATTTCTAGGATGAGGATCGAACATCTGCTGAGTGTTATTCAGAAGCATCCCGGTTCCCGGAACCATGACCTTCGAGCCGAATAGTTCGTTGATTGTCTGCGTTGCAGAAACTACGTTACCCGCCATGTCGGCGATCGTGACATGGGTAGTGTGATCTGGCTCGTTCGAACCGGGATCCAGTTCCGGTGAGGCAATATCCATGTCGATGCCATCGACAAATTCTTCGACGTAGTGTTTCGAAATCAGGCGATCAACCGGCACTTCGACATAGTCGGGATCACCCGTATAGCGGTTCCGATCGGCAAACGCTTTTTTCATCACCTCCAGCAGCAGGTGGATTGAATCCGCCGTTCCGAATCCATGCTCTGCGATGTCGAATTCTTCGAGGATATTCAGCATCTCGGTGATGTGAACTCCCGCTGCCGATGGTGGTGGTGGGCCGAATATCTCATAGCCACGATATTCGCCTTTGATCGGGTTGCGTCGAATCGTTTTGTAGCCAGCGAGATCCTGTTGCGTGATGATCCCACCGTTGCGACTCAGGTAGTCGCACACAATCTCACCAAGTGGTCCGTTGTACAGGTGGTTGGGACCGTTTTCAGAAATCGCTCGCAACGTATGTGCATAGTCTGATCGATCAACGTGATCACCCGGCTGCAAAGCGACCCCGTTTGGCATGAAAATCGAAGCAGTCTCAGTGAACCTTTGAATGATGTCTTCCATCTGTACGATGGTCTCGTGCAGGTACTCGCTCGCCTCGAATCCTCGAGTCGCAAACCGAATTGCCGGTTCCATCACTTCTGAAAGCGACATCGTGCCCCAGGCTTCGAGTGTTTCGGTCCAGGCCTTCAGATTTCCTGGCACGCCGATCGATAAATAGCCGATCGAATTCAGATCGTCGACACTCTTTAGATAGTCAGGGCCAGAATCGGCGACTGGCGTATACATATCCTCCGTCGACGCCGCAGGTGCGGTGGCATAACCGTCAATCACCCGATGCTCGCCGTTCGCTAACCGGACGTTCATGTGCCCTGCTCCGAAGATCCCAACCATCATCGGTTCAACGACTGAAAGCGCGAACAGAGAAGCGATCGCAGCATCAATTGCGTTGCCGCCGGCCAGAAGCATCTCGGAACCAGCAGCTGAACCCAGCGGGTGATTCGTTACAACAACGCCTCGCGAGCCCGATACCGGTCGCTTCTCGGTCTGAAAAGTGGTGCCTGCGCGTGATCGCCAGCTCGATATGGTCATTCGTTCCTGCTCATCGCCAGTAAGGGACTATCTCGTGTTCTCTGGAAAAAAATCTCGCTAAACCAGAGCCAGCGAAATTCTATTCTCTGAACATCGCCGGTGGCACCCGGAATATTGGTCATCCCGCAGGTTGTTAGTTGGGTTCTACGGGAATAAGTTATCTGCCATCACACACAGCGAATCAGACAACAACTGTAAAAACTCGGTTATTTGAGGAGAGAACTATGGCAGAAATGGGAACTTCCGCGGTCTGGCACGACGCCGATAAAAGTTGGGAGATGCGGGATTTGCCGCTACCTGAACTTGAGGCCGATGCCATTCAGATACGAGTGCGCGCAACAAGTGTGTGTGGATCTGATCTCCACATCTGGCGTGGCGATGGAATTCCCAAAGACGCCCCACCTCGCGATCCATTCGTTTTTGGTCACGAGATGATGGGCGAGGTTGCCGCAATGGGCAACAAGATCACCACGGACTCACTGCGTCGCCCTTTGAAAGAGGGTGACCGAGTCGCCTACTCGTATTTCTTTCCGTGCGCTCGTTGCTACAACTGCCTCCGAGGTGAATTCGGAGCCTGCAAGTTCCGAATGGGTCGCAAGCCACTCGAGGAGTGGCCGGTCTGCAACGGGGGTTTCGCTCAGTATTACTATCTGCGAAGTCCGAACTACGTGTTTAAGCTCCCCGATTCGATCAGCAACGCCGCGGCAGCACCGATCAACTGTGCACTCGCGCAGGTTTACGAAGCCATGCACCTCGGCGGTATTCGACTCGGCGACAATGTCGTGGTTCAGGGTGCTGGCGGTCTTGGCGTGAACGCTACGGCAGTTGCTCGTGAACTCGGTGCTTCGAAAGTGATCGTGATCGATGGCCAGAAGCCACGGCTCGACCTGGCTCGCCAGTGCGGCGCCACCCACACTATCGACATGAACGAATACGACACCTCGGAATCTCGAATCGACCGCGTGATGGAACTCACCGACGGCATCGGCGCCGACAAAGTGATCGAGGTCGTCGGGTTCCCGGCAGTCGTTGAAGAAGGTCTCAAAATGGTTCGCATGCGAGGTGTTTACCTCGAAGTCGGTCACATCTCGCACCATTCGTTCGCCTCGATCGATGTCTCAACGCTGGTTTCAAACCAGGTTCGGTTCTACGGAATCCAACACTACGATCCATGGATCATCCCGAACGCAATCGACTTCCTCGAACGAACTGCCGATAAATACCCGCTTACGAGCGTGATCTCGCACGAGTTCCCACTCGATCAGATTGGCAAGGCGTTCGAAACGGCGGAATGGCTCGGCACACAGACCGGCAGCGAAGTTACACGCGCAGTGGTCACGCCTTAGTCCCTCGTAATCGACGATTCCACTACCCAATCTGCAGGAATAACAATCAATGGTTTCGAACTCAAAACCCAACTTCCTGGTGATCATGTCAGACGAACACGGCGCACAGTTTTCGTCAACGTACGGGCACTCGATCATCGAAACACCGAGCATGGATCGTCTCGCCGCTCAGGGAGTCACGTTCGATGCGAATTACTGCAACTCCCCGTTGTGCATACCGTCACGTGCGTCGTTCATGACGGGACAGTACGTATCGACAACCGAAGTCTGGGACAACACAAAGCCGATGCCGGTCGACAAGCTGACATGGCCGTACTTGCTCCGGAACGAGGGCTATGACACCGCCTTGAACGGGAAAATGCACTTGGTGGGGCCCGATCCGCTCCACGGGTTCGACAAACAGCTATCAAGGGATCCGCACATCGAGAATGCCCTGCCGCAATACCGATGGTCTGACGGCATCCCGCAGGCTCTCGAAGACTGGTACGGAGTCCGTGAAGCTGATCCAGGGGTGAGCCCGATGATCGAAGCCGACGATGCCATGGAGAAGGCTGCTGTCGAATATCTTTCAGATCCCGCCCGACACGAGAAGCCGTTTGCCATGTGCGTAGGATTCATCGCCCCGCACTTCCCGTTTATCGTTCCCGAGCCGTACTTCTCGAAGTACTACCCGGACAACGTCGATATGCCGAACATCCCTGAAGGTCACCTCGACGATCTGCCGCCTTCCGCCGAACGTCTGCGTCAGATGTTCGGCCTCGATGGCGACTGGACCGACGATGAGATAGCCCGAGCAAGAGCCGCCTACTTCGGTCTATGCACATATCTCGACGACAAAATCGGCCATCTACTCGACGTTCTCGAAGAACAGGGACTTGCCGACAACACGGTGATCGTCCACACCTCGGATCACGGCGACATGCTTGGCGAGCACGGCTTATGGCGAAAGATGTGCTTCTACGAACAATCGGCAAACGTGCCGCTACAAATCTCGTGGCCGGGCAAATTTGCTGGCGGCCAGCGAGTAGGTGAAGCAGTTTCGAACGTCGATGCCGTGGCAACGATTCTTGAGTTGGCTGGCGTTGAGCTCGGCGAATGGGGTCTCGATGGCCAGTCGCTTGTACCTGCGCTAAACGGCAATACGTCGGGACTCAACGACATCGCGATTTCCGAACACTTCGCTCACGGCACAGATCGTGCGATGGGAATGGTGAGATCAGGCAATTGGAAGCTTTGCTACGGACACAGCGATCCCGTTGATCTCGAACTCTACGATCTGGAAAACGACCCGGGAGAGTTCACCAATCTCGCCGATATTCCTGAATACTCAGAAATCCAGACTCGCCTGTTAACAATCCTGTTGGACCAATGGGGAGATCCCGACGAACTCACGGCGAAAATCGTTCGTGATCAGGAAGGCCGACAAATTATTCGCAACGTAACCGGGGTTGGAACTATTTTCTAACTCTTGGTTACTCTCCAGCCGTGTGCAACAATTACCTATGCCTCCAGCGAACACCAAAACTACGGTCAGTTCATCGTTGGTTTCCGACCTCACATCAGTCGTAGGCGATCAATATGTGATCTGGAAGCCAGAAGACCTGCTGGTCTACGAATACGACGGTTCTATCGACAAAGCGCCTCCACAGGCGGTCGTACTCCCTGCAACCGCTGAGGAAGTCTCGGAAATTGTTCGTATCGCCAACCGACACGGTGCCTACATCGTGGCTCGTGGCGCTGGAACCGGCCTCTCGGGTGGTGCGGTACCACTTCGAAGTTCGGTCGTGATCGCTCTCACAAGACTCACGAACCTCATCGAAGTCGATGCGGAGAACCGTGTGGCTATCGTCGAGCCGGGGATGATCAATCTTCACCTCTCGCAGAAAGTCAGTCATCTCGGGCTTTTCTACGCGCCCGACCCTGCCAGCCAGAAGACCTGCACGATTGGCGGAAATATCGGTGAAAATGCAGGTGGTCCGCACTGTCTTGCACTGGGAGTGACGACAAACCACGTTCTTGGACTGGAAGTCGTTCTTGCCGACGGCTCGCTCACATGGTTTGGCGGCTGTCAACGTGAAGCGACCGGTTACGATCTACGAGGAGCGTTTGTTGGCTCGGAAGGCACTCTCGGCATCGTCACTAAGATCGCCGTGCGCCTCTTACCGAAGCCAGAAACGATTCACAGTGTGCTCGCTGCGTTCACAACGATGGATGCAGCGTCCAATACTGTCTCGGAGATCATCGCTGCTGGGATGGTTCCCTCTGCACTAGAAATAATGGACCGCAAGACCATCGATGCTGTCGAGCCGTTTTACCATCCCGGTTATCCCGCTGCTGCCGAAGCAGTGCTCATTATCGAAGTCGATGGGCTCAAAGAATCGGTCGAAGAACAGTCTGAATCCGTTCTCGAGATTTGTAACAAGAATGGCGCAATGGAGATTCGGGAAGCCGACGACGAAGAAACCCGCGACAAACTCTGGCAAACGCGCAAAGGAGCAATCGGGGCTTACGGAACCATTGCCCCAACTTATTACCTCGTCGATGGCGTGGTGCCACGTACGAAACTACGAGAAGTGCTTGAGCAGGTCGATCAGATTGCTGCTGAACTCGATGTGACGGTAGCTAACGTGTTCCATGCAGGTGATGGAAACATTCACCCGGCGATCCTGTTCAACGAACGAAACCCGGAAGAAGTTAAACAGGCGATTCTTGCAGGATCAAAAATCCTCGAAGCATGCGTCGCAGCGGGTGGAGCACTCTCGGGTGAACACGGCATCGGCATCGAAAAACAGGCCTACATGCCTCTCGTATTCAACGAAAATGACCTCGAAGCAATGTCGAGGCTCCGTACGGCTTTCATCGGTGATTCTCCAGGGGACGCACCAATTGATGTGCCGTCCCTCGGGGAGCGGTTTAATCCCGGCAAAGTTTTTCCGGGTGGCGCCATCCATGGCGAGGCATACGGCATTACCGCTGATTCATTCCGCCCAACCGGCACGCGAGACTGGCAATAATTCCGGCCCATCTACCCGGCAGAGATCAGCTATTTAGCTAAACTGTGAACCTCTGCGATCGGACCTCCTCTGGAGGCCACGGCGCAGTGGGCGGGTATTACGTATTTTCTCGTCGTGCAGTCAGGATCAAAAGTGCCCTCAGCAGCAGGCAAAGTTCGTATTGGAATAATCGGTGTGGGCGGTTTCGCCAACACCCACATGGAACAGTTTTCGAAGCTCGATAACGTCGAAGTTGTTGCAGCGATGAGACGCAATCCCGAAGCATTGGCCGGGTTCCAGCAAAAATGGAACATCCCGAACGGCTTCACCGATCACCACGAGATGCTAGAGATGGATGATCTCGATGCGGTTGACGTCATCACACCGACTAGATCACACAAGGAACTCGTTCTCGACGCAATTGCAGCAGGTAAGCACGTTCTCTGTGACAAGCCTCTGGCATTGACCGCAGCCGACTGCAAAGAGATGCTCGATGCTGCCGAGAAAGCGGGTGTGATCCACTCCACCAACTTCAACCAGCGAGGTAACACAATGGTCGGGTGCATGAAACGCTTCATTGACGATGATTTTGTTGGTCGCATCTATCACGCGAACCTGTGGTGGGGTATGTCACACCAGTACGACGCCCGACCCGAAACGCAAACCTGGCGATTCCGATCTGAATACGGTGGTGGTTCTGTATACGAACTCATTCACGTGTTCGACATGTTGCGATTTATCAATGGTGAAGTGAAGCGGGTCGTTGCTTCGTTCGACACCACCAATCCCCATCGCCCGACTTCCGACAATCCAGAAGGCGTCGATGTCGATGTACCCGACGTTTCGGGTCTGCTCTGCGAATGGGAGAACGGTGGAATGGCAGTGGTTCACACATCGTTCGCTTCGAGGGGAACCGATCCCGACGGAAAGACATCGCCACGTGTGGAGATTTCAGGCGAAAAAGGTCGTCTTGCAACCGACGGCCGTTACGCCTTGGAGGGCGTAACAGGTCCCAACGATCCCGTCGCTCAACTCGATCCGGGACCGATATATCCACAGCCATATGAACTATTTACCGATGCAATCCTCGCTGGCGATCAATCGCTCATCGAGACCAGTTTTTACGATGGAATGAAGGCTGCGGAAATCGTCGATGCAGCATACCTTTCGGTTGCAGAATCACGATGGGTTGATCTCAATAACGGCTAAACAGAACACTAACTGATAACTCGAGGAGTCACACAATTCCTATCGAATATGTAAAGCTCGGTCGAACCGGTACGAAGGTCTCAAATATCTGCCTGGGAACCGATAATTACGGCAACCAATACGGTTGTGACGAGCCGACTGCGCACCAGATCCTCGGCACCGCTCTCGATGGTGGCATAAACTTTGTCGACACGTCCGATTCGTACAACGAGGGTCGATCAGAATCGATGATCGGCAACTACCTCTCCGGTTCTGGTCGTAGAGACGGCGTGGTACTGGCAACGAAGTATCGATCGGCTGTAGGTCCGGGTGTGAATGATCTCGGTGCTTCTCGCTACCACATCGTCCGAGCGGTGGAAAACTCGCTACACCGCCTTCGTACTGATCGAATCGATCTGCTCTACTGCCACTCCTGGGACGAAGAAACGCCGGTAGAAGAAACGCTGCGGGCGGTCGACGATCTCATCCATCAGGGCAAAGTCGTCTACGCGGGAGCATCAAACTTCCCGACGTGGGTACTTGCGAAGGGTCTATGGACCTCAGATGTTCGCAATTTGTATCGCTTCGAGGCAATTCAGAGCGTGTTCAACATCCTCCAACCCGGGCTGGGCAGAGAAATGATTCCATTCGCCGACGATCACGATGTTGCAGTAGTCCCCTATTCACCACTTGCGAGCGGAATGCTTACAGGCCAGCACGGGTCGACCGGAAAAGCGGTCGCAGGATCAAAATTCGATATGCGAGACGACTCAAAAGGTGGTGGCCTGAAATCTCGCTATTTCAACGAAACGACGTTTACAGCAGTAGAAAAATTCACTGCTATCGCGGAAAAGCACGGGCAACCGGCAATACGACTCGCACTGCAGTGGGTATCTGAATTCCCCGGTGTGACTGCTCCGATTTTTGGCGCACGCAAAGTCGAACACGTCACCGGCGTACTCGATGCATGGTCCGAGTCCGCTCCACCAGAGGTGATGGCCGAGGTTCGAGCGGTCGCCGAGGATTTCGAATCACAGGCTCCGATGGTCTATCCACCGAACTCGGGACAGGCGTTCGGCACACTACCCACATCGTCAGCAGATAAGTAACAGGAGCAGATCACATGGAATACGTAAGACTCGGAAATACCGGCCTAAAAGTCTCTGAATACTGCATCGGCTCCGACAATTTTGGAGGGCAAACGACTGCAGAAGACTCGCTTCGAATAATGTCAGCGGCATTTGAAGGCGGTGTGAACTTCATCGATACAGCAAATTCGTACTGCGATGGACTATCTGAAGAGAATGTCGGACGTTTCGTCAAAACTCGGCGGTCAGAGGTAGTTCTGGCGACAAAAGGTAGAAGCCAGGTCGGCCTCTTCCCCAACGATGTCGGTGCGAATAAAAAGTACGTCATGCAGGCGATCGATGACTCGCTCAAGCGTCTGGGTACCGACTATGTCGATCTCTACCAGATCCACGCACCAGACCTCACCACGCCTATCGAAGAAACCGTCGAAGCGTACAACGATGTCGTTCGCGCCGGAAAAGCGCGCTACATCGGCGTGTCGAATTTCTCCGGTCCCCAGCTTGTAGAAGCGCTTTGGGTGCAGGACAAAAACGGTTTCAGCAAGTTCAATTCGGTTCAGCCACGCTACAACTTGCTCTATCGTGAGCCTGAACGTGAACTATTTCCGGTCTGCCTCGATCAGGGACTGGGCGTGATGGTCTACTCGCCACAGGCAGGTGGATTCCTTCTGGGTAAGCATCGCAAGTTCAAGGCGGAAATGCCGACCGGTGGGCGCTACTCCGACGATTTCAGAGCAGCCAACTTCTACAAAACGACCTACTGGAACGAACCGGCGTTCGACGCTATGGAGCAGTTCATCGCCGTCACCGAAAAGTACGGCGTTAGCCCAATGGCGTTGGCACTGAAATGGGTCCGCACCAATCCGGCTGTTTCCGCCTGTATCGTTGGGGCAAGAACCCTCGAACAATTGCAACAGAACCTTCTTGCCTGGGAAGAGGACGTTCCAAACGAAGCGATTAGCGAGGCAACTGCTATCGGAGATCATTTGTGGGACACTGCACCGTGGAAGCCACAGATGCATTCAACCCCTCGCCAACGGACGATGCAAGGCGTAGGTTAAACGACATTGAGTCACTCTCTAGACGGCCTCTCGCCATCATCAATCGAAAGCCCAAAAACAGTCGATGAGCTATCGGTTGCGTTAGCGAACGTATCAGGAGCCGGACAGTCTGTCGTGCCGTGGGGTGGTGGGACGCGCATTGGAGTCGGGAATATCCCGTCCAGATACGATGTTGCCTTGGATCTATCTGGCTTCGCTGGCAAGATCGAACACGAACCGGGCGATATGACAGTAGTTGCGAACGCCGGAGTGACGATCGGTGCCCTGAATGCTGTTCTCGAAAAAGAAGGTCAACGACTGCCATTCGAAGTTCGAAATCCGGCAAAAGCGACCGTGGGCGGTTCCGTTGCATCGAACGCTCCCGGGCGCCTTCAGTCGTCCACTGGTGGCATCCGCGACTGGATCATCGGCATGCAGATAGTTCTTGCTGATGGAACGATCACCAAAAGTGGTGGTCGAGTTGTAAAAAACGTTCAGGGTTACGATATGCACCGCCTCCACACGGGTGCATTTGGAACGCTGGGCATCGTGTCACAGGCAGCTTTCAAACTCCTCCCAAAGCCACCGGAGCAGCAGACCATAATTGTCTGGTTCGACGACGTTCAAATCGCTCAGGACGTTGGCATGAGTATCGTCAATGGGCTGTTCGCACCTGAAGCGATATCTCTTCTATCTGGCATGATCGCCAAACAGACGATCATAACCTCAGGGGAGGCATCGCCCTGCGGCGAACTCTGGGCACTGCTGATCCGACTCGGTGGTGGTGTTCGATCAATCGAACGACAGGTAAACGAAGTCGTTGGAACCGCTGGCTCGCGAGCTGCAACAGGTTATGCCGTACTTAGCGAAGTCTCGGCGAAGGCAGCGTGGATGAAGGTAGACGAAGTTGAATCCAACTCCAATGTTTCAATTCGCATCAACGCCCGCACGGGTGACACGCTACAAGCTTCACAGCAGATTCTCACGAACGAATTAGCAGACGCTAATGCAGTCTCGACTATCTGCGATATCGGGTTTGGGTCAATGACGATACTTGCCACATCTGACTCCGACGGTCTGCCGTTCGTAAATACGGTATTAGCATCCTCCACTCAACACCAATCTTCCTATGTGATCGAAAAATGCTCCTTGAACGTAAAAGAAGCGATGGACGTATTTAGCGATGTCGGCAACTCGATCGAATTGATGCGACGCATCAAAAGCCAGTACGACCCTGCCAACACCCTCAATCCAGGGCGATTCGCCGGAAAGATATAGCCATCTCGATGTCGACCGATCAGCCAGGACAATCAGTTGGACCTGCAGGGACCTTCCCGGGGTTCTCAGGACCGCACGCTCCAAAAGATGACGATCTGTACCGATGCGTTCACTGCGGATTCTGCCTCCAAGCTTGCCCAACATATCTTGAAACGGGACTCGAATCTGAATCACCCCGAGGCCGAATTGCGTTGATGAAGGCGGTCCGAGAGGGTCGGCTTGAGATGAGCCCGTCGGTAATCGGGCATTGGGACTTATGCCTGCAATGCCGGGCATGTGAGCTGGCGTGCCCATCAGGCGTCGAGTACGGCAGACTGATGGAAGCGACACGGGCACAGGTCGGGCAACACGCCAGTCGATCGTTTACTGAACGCATCGCCAGAGCGATCGGTTACAACACACTTCTTCCCTCGCCGACCAAGCTACGCATGGCAGGAACAGCTCTAAAGCTGTACAAAAAAACAGGCATGCGCACGATCGCTCGTGGAACCGGAATGCTGAAGCTGCTCCCCGGCGATGCCGAGCTTGCCGATAGATACCTCCCGAATCTCTCAAAAAAATTCTTCAAAGCATCAGGACAGGTTCATCCAGCGCAAGGTGTCCGAAAAGCCCGAGTAGCGATGCTCGCTGGCTGCGTAATGGCCCTGGCTCACGCCGAAACGCTCGAAGCCACAGTGCGGGTGCTTAATCGCAACGGCATCGAGGTTCACGTAACTGGCGGACAGGTTTGTTGTGGCGCGCTGAACACCCATTTTGGCGAACCAGACTCAGCAATCGAGATGGCTATGAAGAACATCGATTCGTTCCTGTCGATCAATCCCGACGCAATCGTCTCCGCTTCCGCAGGCTGCGGGGCTGCGATGAAGGACTACGAACAACTACTCATAAACGAATCGGAATACGCTGACAGGGCAAAGCAGGTCGCTGATCTAACAAAAGACGTTCACGAACTGCTGGTCGAGCAGGGCTTTGATGCACCGAAACAGGCGTTGAACGTTTCGGTCACCTATCAAGACCCGTGCCACCTCGCCAACGTCCAGAAAATTACCGAGGCACCCCGCACAATCTTGAACTCGATTCCCGGGCTGCAGTTGATTGAACTGGGTGAACCTGCACTGTGTTGCGGCTCAGCGGGAACTTATTCGTTGACCCAGCGCGAGATGTCGGCCCGACTCGGCAAGCGCAAAGCTCAAAATATCGTAGCAACCGATGCCGCAGTAGTCGCTACAGCGAATCCCGGCTGCGCAATGCAACTCGATTTCGCCCTTACACAGTTAGCAGTCTCGGATACGAGCGAGCGAACGACAAAAGTTCGCTACGTCATCGACCTGCTCGATGAAGCCTACTCGCTAGAGTAGCTTAGGCTCATTTCCCGATCGGACCAGCGGAGTGGAGGGATCTCGCGACTGACATCTCCCTGCACGGAGAAATCGACTCTAGGGATGAACGTTATCCCCATCAAGATCCCTCGAATTCCTCGGGGAGTAGCGAATTCAGCTTCCTAAGCCGTGTACAACGGCGACGGATTCTCCGCCAGTTGCGCACTGGCTGCTGCTGTGGCGGCCCCTTTGGCAACTTCGAAACCATGCTCCGGTAGAATCTTCTCAAGAGCGTTAAGCAAGGCGAATACGTTCGCCGGAACGCACGATTCGCCCATCAGCCCGATGCGGATTACTTCGCCTGCAAACTGACCCAGACCACGCCCAACTTCAATCGAATATTCTTCGAGAAGTTGAGTTCTAAGCTTTATGTCATCGACGCCTTTTGGCAGCTTGATGACGGTCAACTGATCGAGCCGCTCTTCAGGAGATACCGGCATTTCCAAATTCAGAGCCGCCAATCCCGCACGGAGCGCGTCGGCGTTAGCTTCATGCCGTTTCCAGCGGACCTCAAGCGTCTCGTTCAGCGCCATTCCGACCGCTTCACGCAGACCGTAGATCATGCTGACAGGAGCCGTGTGATGAGCAACATGATCCGATCCCCAATAGTCGGCAATCAAAGCAAGATCGAGGTACCAGGATGAGGGTGGCTTCGGACGACTGCGAATGTAGTCAAGCCCTCGTTCAGACAGAGCCACCGGAGATATTCCGGGAGGAGCCGCTAGACACTTTTGCGAACCTGAGTAGGCAAAATCGAGATCCCACTCATCAAATTCGAGCTCACAGCCAGCCAACGAAGTAACAACATCGGTCATGAACAGCGCACCCGATTCGTGGGCGAGACGTGCGAACTCAGCGATGGGCTGAATCGTCCCTGCGGATGTCTCAGCGTGAATCCCAACCACCAGTTGCGTTTCTGGATTCGCTTTCAAGGCGTCTGCCAGAACCTGCGGATCCATCGACTTACCCCACTCGGTCCGCAACGCAATAACGTTGAAGCCAAGGCGTTCCGCCATGATGATCTGCCGCTCACAAAAGTAACCGTATGAGCAAATGATTACCGTGTCGCCGGGTGCGGCAAGGCTCACAAGGCCCGCTTCCATGCCCGCTGAGCCCGCGCCGGCAACAGCAAATGCCCGCTGCCTGGTCTTGAACAATTCGGCAAGCATGCCGCTCAACTCGTCGAGTAGATCGAAAAATGCAGGGTCGAGGTAGCCAATGATCGGTAGCGACATAGCGCGCAGTACGCGAGGGTTTGCTGAACTGGGTCCAGGTCCCAGAATCACTCTACGCGGAACTGTAAGTGGCTCGTATCGCTGCCCGTTGTTCACTTCTATTACCAACCTCTCGCTTACTCGAAAACCAAGAGACCCGAACTAGCAATCACGTGTTATCAACGAATGCTGCCTTCGTTCTTCGGCCACGCCAATGGAAATTTCACACAAAGGTTAAGAGTACAACTCACACGAGTAAAAACGTATCCAGAAATGTTTTATCTACGCCTCATCTCTATAATCCGTCGCCGTATCTGCCATTTCCAACGACGCTTTGGATCGACATATCTGGCGGTGCGACGATAGAAACAGGGCGAAAGAACGGAACTGGAAAAATGGATCTCGAACTCAATGGAAAAGTCGCAATCGTCACCGGTGGTAGCGACGGCATCGGCAAAGCGGCTGCAATCTCACTTGCCAGCGAAGGCGCAAAGGTGGCGATCGTCGGCCGAACGCAGGCAAAGCTCGACTCCGCCGTCAACGAAATCAAAGCCGAATCAGATGGCAGTGTAATCGGTGTCGCAGCTGACGTGTCTGTTGAATCCGAAGTTCAGGCGATGATCGCCAAAGTCGTCGATGAATTCGGCGGAGTCGATATTCTCGTGAACAACGCGGGTACGTCATCTGCCACCACACTCGAAAAAATGACCGACCAGGATCTGGAAACCGACTTCGGGATCAAGATCTACGGCGCCATCTACTGCGCACGAGCCGCTCTGCCCTATCTCAAGTCTTCGGGGTCTGGCGCGATCGTCAACACGACAACACCCGGAGGCAAAGCGGCCCGACCCGGCTCTCAGCCGACCTCGCTGTCACGATCTGCTGGTATTTCTCTCACAAAATCGTGGGCTGGCGAATTGGCTGAACACAACATCCGTGTGAACACGATCTGCGTCGGTGTGCTGAAATCCGGTCAACACCGCACCCGCTGGGAAGGCATAAACGCCAAAGATCCCAGCTACACGATCGATGATCATTGGGCGACATTTGGCGGCACCGTTCCACTCGGTCGAATCGGAGAGGCGAAAGAAGCCGGAGACGTCATCTGCTTCCTCGCATCAGGCAGAGCCAGTTACATTACCGGCACAGCAATCAACGTAGACGGCGGATCAGCACCGGTCGTTTAGGTCAGTTGGCTGCGTTTTATTCGGATTAAGGACGGTGATGCCGAATTTGCCCGGCGTGTTTCCGCGCTCCGAGCGTTCCGCCTGCGATCGCCCCGGCGACAGCGCCAACGATCAGCCCTTCCCAACCGGTCGTGCTGTTGCGGACCTTGAGCAAAACAATTGCTGCGAGAATCAATCTTCCAAACAACGCCCTGAACCACACGCCAAGTGCTGCCCAGGGCAACCAATGTTTCGTGCTGAATAACGCGAGGTCGCAATTCCGATACCTGCGACAGAAAGAACGGTGAAAATAATCGCCAGCGGGGTTTCGGCCTGAATAAATATCGGCGACAGGAGCGCGACGAGCAGAATCAGCCCGCCGAGAGTGGCCAATTTTAGAATTAGTGTTTTCGTGTCAGAGTATTGACGATCAAGTGCTTAGTTTTGTTCCACCACTCAGCAAGAAATCGACTTTCGACCGGCTGAATTACGACAAAAAGTCGACCGCTGAACGAACGAACACCTCAACGCCCAATGGCAAACAATCCTCGTTCCAATCGAACTTTGCATTATGATGCCCCTCGATTGAACGCTCTGCGACCCGCGCATCGTCATGTGCGGCGCCCAGCAAGAAGTACACACCCGGTATACGGTCGTTGAACTCGGCCATGTCGTCACCAACGCTCACGGGCTCCCATTCGCGGGCGTGATCCTCGCCCACCACCAGACTCGCCTGCTGGGTGATCCACGCTGCAACCTCAGGATCGTTGACGACCGGTGGTGCCCCATGGATTCGCTCAAACGAAGTCGTTGCCCGCATCGCCGAAGCTACATTGCTGGCGATCCGTTCGAGTGACTGCATGATCTGAACCCGTGTCTCGGCGGTATACGCCCGCACGGTCCCCTCGACAGTCACACTGTCGGCAATCACGTTCGGAGCCGATCCGCCATGGATCTGCCCAAAGGTGAGTACGCCCATATCGTTAGGTGGAACTTCTCGGCTTACGATGGTTTGAGCGGTCGAGATTATCTCGGCGATGGCAGCAACCGGATCGATCGTCTTGTGCGGCATAGCACCGTGGCCACCCTTGCCGTGAACGATGAGCCTGAATTGATCGGCGCTAGCGAACACCGTTGCCCGATTCACCCCGATAATTCCAGTAGGAATCTGATTCCACAGGTGCGTACCGATCACTCGATCCGCCGGGTATTTCTCAAGCAAGCCGTCATCGAGCATAGCGAGTGCACCCATAACGATCTCTTCAGCAGGCTGGAACACAAATATGAGCGTCCCGGAAAGCTGATCCCTCATGCCTGCCAGAATCTCAGCTGCAGTGATTGCCATCGTGATGTGTCCGTCATGACCACAGGCGTGCATCCGACCGTTGGTGGAGGCAAACTCGAGGCCTGTCAGTTCATCGACCGGCAAGCCATCAATATCAGAGCGAATCATGAGCGTCGGACCCGGGTTCGCACCCTTGAGCACACCAACCAGTCCGGTTTTTCCGATACCGGTTTCGACCTCAAGACCTGCCGCGATCAGGCGATCTGCAATCGCCTGGGCCGTCTCGTTTTCCTCAAATCCAAGTTCGGGCATGACATGAAACTGGCGTCGCGTCTCAATTATCTTGGCACTTTGTGCTGCCACAAGATCGGAAATAGCGTCTGAGGTCATTGGGTGAATTGCGCTCCGGGTTGGCTACTGCTTGTCCACGAATTAAGGCAGGCGCAGCAACCTTACCGCTAGATGACAAGATTCGGGTAGCTCCACAATCGATTTCCCGACCAAAGAGGGATCTCGCGGCTCCTAACGATCTTGCTCAGAACGATTTCGGGTTCGGTTGAACGACGCACGCGACGGAAACTCCCGATTCCTCGAGAATTCAACCTGCCACTCGACCAGAACCGAACTAGGAAGCGTAAACGCCCTCACGAGCTGCGCTTGAGTCGAGTCCACGCCTCTGGAACGCAGCTTGTCCAGCGGCAACGTTTTCCGCTTTGCCAAGCCATGCAGCCAGCGGTGCAGCCTGAAGACCACGTCCATACGAGTAAGTCAGCTCCCACGGAAGATCTTCCGTGTTCGCAATCTTGTTGATCTCATCGAGATTCACCACCGACTCTTCATCACCTTGCCCGCCCGATAGGAAAGCAATACCCGGCACACTCGCCGGAACCGTCTCTAGAAAACAATCAATTGTCTGACGTGCTACTTCTGTCGCGGGTGCTCGGTTGGGAGCATCGGAACCAGAAATGACCATGTTCGGTTTGAGAACGATGCCTTCGAGATCGACGTTCTGGGCATCGAGTTCTTCAAACGCAGCGATCAACGATCGTGTTGTCGCCGATCGGCAGTCGTCGATGCCGTGCGATCCGTCCATCAAGATTTCAGGTTCAACGATCGGAACCAGTCCCCGCTCCTGACACAGTGCCGAGTAACGACCGAGCGCGTGCATATTTGTGCGAATAGCATTTTCGGAAGGTCGGCCTTCGCCAATGGTGATCAGCGCACGCCATTTGGTGAATCGAGCACCGAGCTGGTAATACTCAGCAAGTCGGGCATGAAGACCATCTAGTCCCTCGGTGATGAATTCACCGGGTGCGCCGGCAAGATCGTGCGTTGAATTGTCGACCTTAATTCCTGTGAGAACGTCATTCTTAGCGAGAAGATCAACAAAACTCACGCCGGAGTCATCGGACTGGCGAATGGTCTCGTCGTACATGATTACGCCAGAGATGTAGTCACCGATATCCGGCGTCTGGAACAGCAATTGTCGCCACTGCCGCCGTGACTCCGAAGTCGACTCGACATTAATACTGTCGAGGCGTTTCGTCATTGTCCCAGTACTTTCGTCGGCTGCAAGAATTCCCTTCTTACGGGCAACCATCTTTAGAGCGATCGAGTTCAGTTCAGCAGAGGCCATGATCGGCGTTCCTTCTATTCCAGTTCGAAAAAGAATCTTATTTGAATTTACTTCCGAACCCGCGGAACAGCAATTAAATTCGGTTAACGATGTGTAATCCGCTTATGAGGATTTATGTATCGATTAACAAGAAAGACCGGCTTTCAAGAGCCGGTCTTTCTCAACACATTCCAGAGTGATGAGTCTCTTACATCTGTCCGTGCCGTTTGAACAGCTGAGCAAGCAGCGCGATACCTTCGGCATTCTTCTCGACAGATTCGAAAGCGAAGCAGAGCCGTGCGCAGTTCGAGCCGATTCGACCCGAAGCATCGGCTTCAAAGTTAGTTCCGGCAACATATCCAACTCCCTGCTGGAACACTTCGTCTCGAATGCTAGCAATGTCGGAACTCTCCGGCATGGTCAACCACACGTAGCAACCACCCTCAGGAGTAGACCATGTGGCACCAGAATCTCCGAAGTGCTTTTCAAGTGACGCAAGCATTGAGGCACACTTCGCTTCGAGCATTGGGGTGAAGTTGTCTCGATGAGAATCGAGATTGTTTTTGAGAAATCCCTCAATTGCAACAGCTGCGAACTGGTTGGGTCCGCTACCGATCTTGAAGCTGAGCGCCCGACGCATCAGTTCGGGAGAGGCGGTGAAATAACCCATTCGAAGACCTGGTGCAAGCAACTTTGAATAAGAAGCCACATAAACAACAATCCCAGAGTCATCGAGCGCTCGGAACGCCGGCTGCATTTCACCCTTGTAACGAAGGTCGACATAGCAGTCGTCTTCGAGAATCGGCATGCCGTGTTTGTGAGCAATCTTGAGAATGGCTTTTCGGCGCTCTGTTGAGAGAGTAGAACCAACCGGATTCTGGTGTTCGGGAATCGTGTACAGATACTTTGGTTTTTCACCCGCAGCCGTCAACGCAACGATCTGATCGTCCAGAGCTTCCGGGATGATTCCACCTTTGTCCATGGCAATTCCGCGGATGTCGGCACCGAATCGACGTAGCTGGGCTGTGGTTCCCATGTAGACAAATTCTTCAGCAAGAACAACATCCCCAGGATTGGTAAGTGCCTGAATTACCAGTCCCAGTGCTTCACCTGAACCGTTTGTCAATGCGACCTCTTCAGGAGTTACGGTAAATCCACGATCAGCCGCCAGCTTGGCACATGTGTACTCACGCAGTTCCAGCGCACCGAGTTGCTGTGGGTAGTACGCCATCTCCGCTAGAACTTTTTCGCTGTCAGAATCAACTGCTACCTGAAGCGCCTGAATCAAGCCGTCCATCGGAAGCGTTTCTGGTGCCGGATAGGCAACAGCGAAATCGTACGTTGCGTGTGCCGCCGGTTTCAGAGGGTCATCGATTGATTTCTCTGAGTAAAGAGTATCGTAACTGAACGTGTCCACCATGTTTACAGGTCCCAATCGCGGCTGCGCCGCATTCTTGTCATGTAAGTCGGGCGGGTGAAGCTTACTGCCGGTTTTACCGAACCGCAAAGGTCATTTGCATGGAATCCCTGATATACACTGCGCTAAATTTCGATGCAGCTAAGTTGTCCCGGTGCAAACGATCAGGAGATTAGTTCATGCGTGGAGTCGCATTTCACGGGAACAGTGTCGCTGAAGTGATCGACTTTCCAGACATCGATCCTGGTAACGAGCAGGTGCTGATTAAGCTGAGATCTTCTGGATTGTGCGGATCTGACTTCGGACGCTACCGATCCAACACACCAAACGACTACGCGGGTCAACTCATGCGCCCCGGTCACGAACCTTGTGGCGAAATCGTCGCACTCGGTCCGAACGTTAAGGACCTGAGAATCGGTGATCGGATTATTCAGCATCACTACGAAGGCTGCCGCGAATGCAATTACTGTCTCACCGGTTGGCAACAGTTGTGCAAAGTACCCGACAAAAAGCTTTATTACGGCGGCTCGATGCACGGTGGCCACGGCGACTACATGGTCGCCCACCAGTCGACGTGTGTCATGCTTCCTGACGATGTCGAGTATGAAGTTGGCGCTTATCTGGCATGCGGCGCCAGCACTGCGTTTCAAGCGTTGAAGAAACTGGAAGTATCCAGGCTCGACGTGCTTGCTGTGTTCGGTCAAGGCCCGGTAGGACTCGCAGCAACTCTGTTTGGCACCGAGATGGGTGCGCGAATAATCGCCGTGGATGTTTCACCCGAACGACTCAAAATGGCAGCGGATTCAGGCGCCTGGGCGACTGTCGACGCATCGAACAACGATGCACCGGAACAGATTCGGGCTATTACAAACGGTGATGGTGCCGACGCCAGCCTGGAAGCGGCAGGATTACCGGTAACCAGAGTGGCGGCCGTGGAATCGACTCGAGTATTCGGTCGTACATGCCTCGTTGGCGAAGGCGGGGAAGTCACCTATGAGCCAACCCCTCACATAATCCATCGCCATCTGACACTTCTAGGTTCGTGGACATTTTCGACGTTTGGTCTCGCCGAAGCGGCCAGATTCACAGCTGAACGCAACGTTCCGTTAGGATCGGTCATCACCTCACGATCAACAATCGAAGAAGCGCCCAAGGCTTACGAAGAATTCTCTTCAGGTGCGCCTGGCAAGTTCGTAATCAACTGGGATTAACCGGTTATTTCGCGCTTTTCCCAAAGTAAATCTGCCTTTGAGATGACGGATTTCGTAATCAATCCAGAAGCACCCCCTTTTAGAACCGGTATCGGATGTCGTAGAATGAAAAGTCGGTTGAATTGGCAAACGTGTATAGCCGGGTTCGGGCGAATCTTGATCACGGTCATACGGCATCGCATCCAGTGCTGGAAACATCTAAAACTTGAGTGCTTGCCACCATTCTCAACCTAAATGATGCCCCGCAGATTAAGCGGGGCAGACCGCGCGAGAGGCACTAGTACGAAAACCTGAGATTAAATATCTGTCCGGATATTCGATAAGTTCAGGTACGGGCAAAGAATGCCCGAAAGGAACAACCGTTGGCCCAAAAGCGACGATCAACCCGCGTCAACGACGTGTCAGCAGCCCTTGAGGGCGAAGATGGTTACACAACCTCCTTCACTCGAATGGAAGGCACTGAAGACGAAGCGAACCAGATGACGGAGAGCGGTGCTACTGCCGTAACCCGATCAGAACTGGATATGTGGGAAGCAGCCCGGGCATCCGATTCTTCAACCAGCATCACCAATGCTCTCCAGCAGGAAGTGCAAGAAACCGAACTTGCCGAAGACACCGTCAGGATGTACCTTCGTGAGATTGGTCGCGTTGCCCTACTGACTGCAGCAGACGAAGTTGTGCTTGCACGAGCCGTTGAGCTTGCTCAGCGACTCGAAGCGATCGAGAAGGAGATTCAGGGCGACATCGAAATCGGTACACCCGATCCGTTCACTACCATCACAGAGATTCTTACGAAGCTCGGTCCCGTTGGCGATACTTCGTCGGCCGTTGCAAAGTACCTCGGTCTCGAAACCCCGGTTACTCTCGGTCAGGCACTCGCCAATCCTGATCTACGCGCACTCGTAGACGGCAAACGCGAAGACGAACTGATCAACTATCTCTCCGATGCCCTCGGCGTTGAACCGGATGAGGCACACAAGCTGGTGGTTGAGCTCTCTGTTCTTTCCCGCCTACTTGCGGCTGACATGGTCGACATTCTGGGTCTTAATCCGATCCTGAACGATCTGCCCGACGAAGTAGTCAAACCCGATTTCCTTGCCGAATTGCAGCCGCTCACACCTGTCCTCAATGCACACATCATGCGTGTACGAGAAGAAGGTGAGAAAGCACGACGACACCTCGGTGAAGCCAACCTACGACTCGTAGTCAGCGTTGCCAAGAAGCACCTTAACCGTGGACTTTCGATGCTTGACCTCATTCAGGAAGGCAACATCGGTCTGATGCGAGCAATCGAGAAGTTCGACTTCCGCAAGGGATTCAAATTCTCGACATACGCAACGTGGTGGATCCGTCAAGGAATCACCCGGGCGATCGCTGACCAGGCACGAACGATTCGCATTCCAGTTCACGTCGTTGAGACGCTGAACAAGATCATGCGAGCACGTCGTGAGCTGGGGCAGCAGCTGAACCGCGAGCCAACCGTCGAGGAACTCGCTAAGCGAGTTGAGCTCTCGATTGAACGAGTATCTGAAATTCTTCAGATGTCGCAGGAACCTGTTTCTCTCGAAACGCCAATTGGCGAGGATGCGGAGAACGAGCTTGGTGACCTGATTCAGGACATCACCGCACCGGCACCGGCTGATGTTGCCGCACAGTCGTCGATGCGAGAACAAGTTGACCTTGTTTTGGGTCACCTGCAGGATCGAGAACGTCGTGTTCTCGAGCTTCGATTCGGTCTGTTCGACGGTCGCCCACGAACTCTCGAAGAAATCGGAGGCGAACTGAACCTCACCCGTGAGCGAATTCGACAGATCGAACGAAAAGCACTGGGCCGTCTCCGCGGCGACACGCACGTTTCTGAACTACGAGAGCTACTTGTCTAATCTCCAGCAATCTAGAAATTCGAAAAAGCCCCGACCGGATTTATCAGGTCGGGGCTTTTCTTTGCTTTCTACCTAGCGTTCTCCCTTGCAGGGAGAGAGGAGTCATAGTTCAGTTCAGGCTAAATCAAGCTGAACTTGGTTACTCGTTGGCCGCTCCCCGGTTCGCCGATCTCAGCAACGTAGATGTTGCCTTTCGAATCGAACCAACCACCGTGAGCGGCCTGACACGCGTCGGGATTACCTCGCCAACGTGTGATCAATTCACCTTCCAGTGTCCAGATCGAAACACCGTTTCCACCGCCCTGTTCGACGATGTAGACGACATCGTCATCGAAGAAGATATCACCGGGGCCAACGAGGTCGGTCCATTCAGTCAGGTAATTCCCGTTTTCATCGAAGATCTGAACCCGGTTGTTCTCACGGTCACAGATGTAGACTTTGTTGTTCTTGTCGACTCCGACCTTGTGAAGAATCGAGAACTGCCCTGGTCCCTTGCCTGCCTCGCCCCATGAATGCTCAAGCACGCCGTCAGCACTGAATCGGTGGACTCTTCGATTGGCGTAGCCGTCAGATACGAAAAGACGTCCATCGGTAGTTGTAGCTAGTCCGGTCGGCATGTTGAACGGCGCACCCTGCTCGTTCGTAGATGTGACCGTGATGTTGGCATAACCATGTACACCGAGCTCCATGAGCACGTCGCCATTCTCGGTGTGCTTCGTCATCTGGTGGGTCTGGTGGTCAGCAAGCCAGATGTGATCGTCTTTATCGACGAACACACCATGCGGAACCCGGAATTCTCCTTCAAGGGGACCGAGGTCGCCCCACGACCCGATGAACTGACCCTCTGTTGTCCAGCATGTAACCGGATGTTTTGAGCGGCTGAACAGCCACACACGGTCCTGAGAGTCGACTCCAACGTCGGCACACTGCCCTAGCTCCCAGAAAGCTGGCTTGTGGCGCAACCAGTCGCGGTCTACTTCGTACTGAAATTTACCTTCGCCAACCTTAGTCATATCTTCGCCACCATCGTATTTTCTTGATATCCATTCCCACGACTCTGCGCAGAGTCGCCACGCTAGTCCCCCTAACGTATCCTGTCAACGCATTTTGGAGATTCGGGCAAACGACCATGAAAGACCGCAAAAGCGCAGTACTTGCCGCAATAGACGATAGCTGGCGACAGTTCAGGAACTCGCTTAACCGCCTTGTCAGCGAGGACATGGCGAAACCGGGCGTGCTCGAAAAACAGTCGGTGGCCGACATTGTTGGGCACATCACAACATGGGAGTGGGAGTTGGTCACGTCTCTCGATAGCGGAAAGATCGAGCCAGTGGGCGATGTCGATCGATTCAACGCCGAAGCAGCACAGACGAAGAGTGAAAACGAACCACGCCGAACCGTTGAAGAGATGGAGCAGGTACACAGGTCGCTACGCGATCAACTTGCGAAAGCGCCGAGCGCTTACTTCGAACCGTTCGACCCGTTCCGAGAAATGATCGATTCATGCACCGTGCTTCACTATCAGGAACACGGTGCTCAGATCAGGATCTGGGCCGCGAAAAACTCGCTAGCTTCGACCAACAACTAGAAGCTTCAGTTCCTAATCGTTCTCGGTAACGATGTAACGAGGATGCCACTCACCACGCCACGATGTGATTTTTGTCGGTGTGATTTTCACCAGATACCGCAGCCGATCAGCGGTCTTCGAAGCATACGTCGGTCCGTCGTATCCCATATAACGCACCGCCATTTCATCGGCAATATCCTTGGTCCGACCCACCAAAGCGATCGGACCTTTCACAACCTTGGCAATACCTTCGATTGTCACCCGCGTGTGTTCAGGGTTCACATCGTCTGCGCACAGAATGCACACACGAGGTTCCTGGCTCAGATTGTCATACCAACTGGATCGACTACGAGGAATGACCCACATCGCCTCTCCGTCCCATTGTTGCCACATAGCTGCCACATGAGGCGATCCATCGGGCTTGACGGTTCCGATTCGAGCGATAATCGGTTGCGCGAGAAACTCATCGATCTCTTCAGGCGTTAATTTTCCGCCTGCCGGACTCATCGTTCTCTCCTTTGTTGAAAGCTATCCACTGACACGTTTCCACTTGCGGAGGCTGGTCACCTCTCTGACTGGGTCCTGCTGTGAGCCGAACGCCGTGTACGAAACCTCGGCAATATAGACCGAACCCTCCGAATCGACAGCGAGCGCGTGGGGTGCAATGAACTGATCATGCCCCTCGCCACCGTGCTCGTTACCGAATTGAGTGACATCGTTGCCTTCACGATCCATCACAACCACTCGCAAGCCCAGTCTGCGAACACCCTCCTGAACCGGAGGCGGACCGGCTTCGGCGACGTACAAGTTCGTGTCGGCGCCCTTTCCGTTTGTGATCGCAATCGGACGATGTGAGTGAATCTGCTTTACGAACTCACCGTCAGTGGTGAATGTCTGAAGTCGGAAATTCTCACGGTCAGCGAGGGTCACCTTGTCCGTTCCGTTCATGGCGATGTTGTGCGGAAGTGAAAACTGCCCCGGCAACGAACCCGGTTCACCCCACGACTTGATGTAGGTTCCATCAGAATCGTATTTGTGGATTCGCGAGTTCCCGTAGCCATCTGAGATGAACAGATCCCCTGAATCCGGTTGGATCGCCACATGTGTCGGACGATTGAATGGATCGCCCTCCTGCCACGCTGCCGCCTTGCCTTTCTCTCCCATTCGGAAGATCAGCTTGCCATCTTTCGTGCGCTTCTCAATCATGTGGGCATCGTCATCTGCAAGAAACAGATTGTCGTTCGCATCGATCGTAATGCCATGCGGCCGAACAAACTCGCCAGCACCCCACGTCTCGAGGAAATTGCCCTCTTTATCGAAGATGATGACGGGGTGATCGCCTCGGTTGAAAACGTAGACATTGTCGTTTGAATCGACCGCCACCGAAGTAGCTTCCTTGAAGAACATCGGGTGCGGTAGTTTGGCCCAGTACGGGACTGGCTCGTAGACGGATGCTGATGTTGCGGCGTTGACCATGATTCGTTCCTGATTCGCGTTGGCTAAAGACCTGAAATAACTGGATTGGCACAACAAGTGCCGGAGGACATTTCTACACACACCTCCACTTGCGAAGACTCACAACTTCGCCAAGAGGAAGTTCTTCAGTTCCCGAATTTTCGGGTTTCGAGAAATAGTTCGTCCATGCAACCTCTGCTACGTATACAGAGCCTTCGGAGTCAGTCGATATTCCGTGTGGAGCCGTGAACTGATCTACACCCTGCCCTGGTAACGGACCACCAAGATGCTGCAAGAATTCCCCTTCAGGTGAAAGCACAGCGATCATCGCTCCCAGGTTACGTACGCCCTGCTGCACCGGTGGGGGGATCATCTCGCCAACGTACAACGCAGCGTCGTCACCCTTGCCCTGAGTTACCGACATCGGATGGTGGATATGAATCTGCTCGACAAACTCACCATCGGTCGTAAATATCTGTAAGCGAAAATTCTCTCGGTCGGCTACGACCACCCTGTCGTTTCCAAGCATGCTGATGTTGTGCGGCAGGCTGAACTGGCCAGGATCGGTTCCCGGTTCGCCCCATGACGTGATGTGCTTGCCATCGGGATCAAACTTGTGGACCCGAGAGTTTCCGTACCCGTCGGAAACGAACAACTCGCCCGTTCCAGAATGAATAGCAATGTCGGTCGGACGATTGAACATACCACCGCTCTGCCATTCACACGATTCACCCTGAGTCCCCAGCGTAAATATTATTTCGCCATCGTTAGTGCGCTTCTGGACGATATGCCCATCGTCGTCGACGAGAAACAAATTATCGTCCGCGTCGATCTCTATACCGTGCGGTCGAACAAACGCTCCGTGTCCCATGCCTCGGACAAAATTACCTTCGGGATCGAATACTGCAATGGGGTCAGTACCCCGGTTGAAAACGTAGACATTGTCATGTGAGTCGACTGCTACCGAAGTAGCGTCGCCACGGAACGTGACTCCCATGGGAAGCTTTGCCCAACCGGCAACGGGTTCGTATTTTGTCTGTGTAGTAGCTGTTGTCATATATCTGGAAATTGTCCTCGAGGTGTAGTTGGTTGTTGGAATGTCCCCTGCGTTATTTCGAACGTGACTCTTCTAACCAGTCCTTGAGTTGCGCAGGTAGCCACTGGACAAGATTGATTCCCCGCTCGACATCGGAAGACATCAACCTCCCCCGATCGTGAACCGCCGCTACCACCGATTCCATTGCCTCCAGCACCTCCGGATGATCGGCGTGGCCGGGATGACCGAGCGACTGCGCTAGATCCTGTGGTCCAAACGTGATCAGGTCAATTCCTTCAACGTCGAGAATGTCTTTGATCGTATCGACCGCATTCTTCGTTTCAATCTGAATCGCGACGGTCGCTTCACGATTGAAAGCCGCCATGTACTCGACGGGAGTCATGTTATGCATACCGTAGTCTCGACCACGTGAAGTGCCAAACGATCGTTCGCCTTCGGGTCCAAATCTCGATGCCATTGCGATTCGCTGCGCCTGTTCTGCATTGTCGACGTGCGGACACAAAATGCCCATCAAGCCTCGGTCGAACGCTCGTAATATCGTGTCCGTTTCCGTGTTTGGAATTCGAGCCGTACAGGTCATGCCGTGCATATCGGCGACCCGGCACATCATCTCTGCCGATTCCCAATCGAACACACCGTGTTCCATATCGAGATGCAAACCTTCGAAACCTGCGTAACCGGCCCATTCAGCAATCGTAGGTTCCGGGAATGTCAGCGTCAGGTTGTGAGAAATGGTGCCGTTGTTGATAGCTGCACGAACATTGCTGGGTCTCAAAATAAACTCCACGAGTGACGAGACTTACCTGAACACAAGCCCACTGCGCACGTTCTGGTGCTACCGTGACTCACGTTAAATCGAACCAGCGCCCAGTTCAATTCCGAACGCGGGCGGAGTATACATCCAACTTGAACAATATCGAGATCGTTCCGTTCATTTGCAAACGTGAGCTGCCTTCAGTTTCAACTCAGGTGCGGTAGGGCGAGTAATGACTGTTCCTATGCTGGGTCGAATTTACCGGGGCTACCCAATCGCTGTCGTCGTGTTTTTGTCGACGGGTCTTTCGGTCGGCATGACGCAATATTCTTTCGGAGAGTTCGCTGGTCCGCTCAAAGAGGAATTCGGCTGGACACAAACCCAATTGAACCTATCGCTAGCGTTTTCGTTCATCTCTGGAATCCTCGCACCATTTGTTGGGAACCTGAGCGATCGAATCGGTATACGACCGGTCATGTTCATCTCACTTCTGCTGATCGCATCGGGATTCCTGCTTCGGCCACTCATCACCGAGTTATGGCACTGGTATCTGTTTAGTTCACTCGTTTATGCCGGATTTCCGGGTGCAACGATCATGCCAGTCGGCAAGATGGTTGGTCTCTGGTTCCCGAAAACCCGCGGACGTGTAATGGGCGCGGTTGTGGCGGGCAACAACTTCGGTGGAATAACAATGCCGCCTCTTGCAGCCGCAATCATCGCCTCGCTCAGTTGGGAGATGGCGTACCTCACGTTCGGACTCATCATGGCTGCACTTGGTGCGGTCGCCCTGTTCGTGATTGTTGAGGACGAAAACAAGATCGAATCCGAAATGAACCGCACGGGGCGAGGTGATCTGGCACAGATCGCTCGTGCTGCCTCCCAGACAGGTATTACCGTCAGAGAGGCCCTCATGAATCGTAACTTCTGGCTGGTGATGATCGGGCTTGTCGCCGCAACGTTCACATATCAAGGTGTCCTGACTCAGCTCCGGCAACATTTCGAAGAAAGTGGTTTCACGCCGGCAGTCGCTACGACCGCTATCAGCGTAATTGCGGGAATGGGGATTGGTTCCAAACTTGCATTCGGTCGAGCGAGCGAAAACATCACTGCCCGGATCGCTACGATAATCTCGGTTTCGCTTCAGGCAATCGGAGTTTTTATCATCGCCCAAGTCGATGCTGCTCCCCTTATGTGGGTTGGAATCTTTGTGTTTGGACTTGGGTTCGGCGGACTCGGTGCGCTAATCGTTCTCGTCGTACAAGAAGCGTTCGGCATGAAAGAATTCGGCGGAATAATGGGCCTGATGCAGGTCGGAATGATTGCTTCAGGTACGGGTGCGCCATTAGTGGCAGGTGCAGTTCACGATTCAACAGGATCGTTCGATTCATCGTTCATGTTGGTCGTCGGGATCTTCGTTATCGGGATCGTCGCGCTGGTTTTGGCGAGACCGGTCAAGGTCGAGGATCCGGATGCTACGGAATCCAAAACGACCCTGTCCAAGCCTGCAAATTAGCCGATAAACGCCATCGCCGTCACAAGAGCAGCGAAAAGAGCGATAAACAAGAACGAAACCAGTGAGGTCGATCGCGTGGCGACCTGAACCTGCGTCTGAACGTTCATTGGCTTGTTTCGATTGTTCATTTCAGTTGCCCCTGCTGATCCGAATCTACTGCGTTAAGTTCATCAATCAGTTCTACACAAGAACGTGTCGCGCGGGCATACATCCAACTCTCGCCGTTGATTGGACTTTCGGGCACGTTTTCGTCGAAAAGGAAAAGCCTCGGACGCACTGCCGGGGCTTTCTTCATGTTTACCTTCGGAGGCGGAGTTTACGACTCCAGATCGTCCCAGATCGCCTTCGCGTACGCTATCGATTTCCCATCGCTGGCCCACTGGTCACCAGCCGATACACCCTCAATGGTCATGTAGCCAGAGTAGCCAGCAGCGTGCATGGCAGAGATGGCGTATCGGTAATCGATTTCACCGTCAGGGAGCGGAACTCGCACGAATACTGATCGATTGTTTTCAGCATGATAGATCGTGTGGAGGTTCTTGCAGTGCCAGTACTTTGCGACGGGAGCAAGAGCTTCGATAGAATCATCGAAATTTTCTTCAGGAACGTCGTATGTCCAGAGCACGTTGCCAATATCAGGGTTGATTCCGAAGTTCTGTCGGTCAACCAATCCGTGCAGCAACAACCCCGACCACGAGTTATCGACCGGGGAGTTCTGGTGAACTTCGACAGTGATGTTCGCTCCTGCGTCCGCAGCCTTGGCGCACGCAGCCTGAAACACCGGCGCAAGGTCCTCGTATACCCAGAGCATGTTGTCTCTCGAGGCGTCCTGCGATACCGGCCGGCCGCTCCCCGCACCCGGAAAACTTTCGGGGTGTCGCATCTGAGCACTCATCGCGCCATTCACGACCTCTGCGCCACTCCAGCCTGCGTACCTGATCGCGTCGTCCAAACGCTCACGGTTTCGCGGACCGTTCTGTGCGTCGTGCAACGTGCCACCCGCTCGGATGCACCCGACTTCGAGACCGAAATTCCTAAAGTTCGCGGCGAAGTCTTTGATCTTCTGCTCGGTGCCGAGTTGGATCATCACCTCGAGACCGACTTCGATGGCGTCGAATCCGAGGCTTTTGGTCTTCGTCAGAAAATCGTCTGAGTAATTCTCTGGTGCGAGGTTCCAACTGTCGATCGACTGCGGGTAAAGAGTGAAACGGCGGTGGGCGTAGCAAAATCTCATCTGTGTCAGTTCCTGAAATACCAGGCCAGCAGCATCTGCCGATCGCCGGCTTTTCTAGTGATTCTCGAAGTTCGGGCGGAGTCTACCACCGAAAGAGGTGTACTATCCGGTCGCCTCAGTCATCCGACAGTTCTGTCTGGCATCAGTTCAAAACTAGAGTTCAAGGCTGTCCATAGGAATCTCGATCATGAAAATCACCGATCTACGCGTATATCTCACCCGGCCTGAAAGCAGCAATCGCTCCTGGTTGTTCGTTGAAATCGACACCGATGAAGGCATCACCGGAGTTGGTGAATCAACTAATTCCGGTGGTGGCGGAGCTCTAGTAGTTGGCCGTGCCTATGAAATGCTTAAGAACGATCTGGAAGGTCAGGACTTCGCTGAAGGATTGGTCGGGCTGGACGCCAGCGACATCGACGCCATCTGGCATCGCATCTACCGCCGTTTCGGCACTCTGGGATCCCGCGGCTTCGGAACGACACTCGCCAGCGGAGTCGACATGGCCCTTTGGGACATCAAAGGAAAAGCGACCGGTCGCCCTGTTTGGGATCTCCTCGGCGGCAAAATGCGCGAGTCGGTTCCCGTCTATTCGCACGTTTCTTCCATCGACGACATTGATGCCTGTGTCGCCGACGCAAAACGGCAAGTAGCTCTCGGCTATCAGGCCCTCAAGCTAGATCCATTCGGCCCCGAAATGGGCAAGAAACACCGACGCTACATCGACGGCAAAATCTCACCCGCCGGTGCTGAGTACGCCGACAATCTCATGGGTGAGTTGAGAAGCGCAGTCGGTCCCGGTATCGAACTCATGATCGATGCCCACGGCAACTTCGATGTTTCGACTGCCACCGAAATGTGCAACCGAATGATGAAGCACAATCTGACTTGGTTCGAAGAACCGCTCCAGCCAGAAAGCCTCGACGCACATCGGCAGCTACGTCGGAACACTGATATCAACCTCTGCATCGGTGAACGCCAGTACACCCGCTGGGATTTCGCACCGTACCTGCAAGAAGGTTTGGTCAACTACATCATGCCCGACATTTGCTGGACCGGTGGTATCTCTGAGATGAAGCGCATCGCAATCCTCGCCGAGACTTACTACGTGCCGATCAGCCCTCATGATGCTTCCGGCGCTTTCAACGTAATTACCGGCGCACACCTACTGATGAACGTTCCGAATATCTATCGACTCGAGATGACTGAACACGGGCTGAAAAACTACAACTCGGTAATCACCGAACCGCTAGACATCCGTGACGGCCACCTCCACCTGCCCGATAAGCCGGGACTTGGCTACGAACTCGATCACGAATTCATCGCATCCCATCCCGATCCTGAATGGGAGAGGCTCCACGCATAGACAATATGCTTCGGTTTCCTTAAAAAAATTTAGCCTTCTCCTGATCAATCATTTCTCAGAAATAGAAAATGCCTATCCCAACACCGTCAGAGATCGTTTCAGCCCGACTCAATAAACTCGACAGGCAATTGCTACAGGCAGTCGACACCCTCACCGAAGAAGAAGCCTCCAGGTGGCCCGCGGCCACCGCGCCATCGTGCAAGTGGCACCTCTGGCATATGGCAAGATGGGCTGACTACGTACAGGCGTTGCTATCGCCTGTATTCGATGAGAGAACCCCGGAGCTTTGGGAATTCGCCGGTGTCGCAGACGAATGGGGCTTCGATGGAGTTAATCTTGGGATGTGGGGAGCCGGATCCGGGCTTGGCAACGAATCCGGACAGTCGCTGCCATTGCCGAGTGTGGCACGGGTTCGTTCTTACGCTAGCGAAGCATTTGAACTTCTCGAAAAGAGGGTTGGCAAATTCGACGACACTTCTTTCAACGCACCATTTACCGACTGGCACGACAACGAAACGAACGTTGGCGACGCTATGGTCGGATACATCGCCCACGCCAATCGTCACCTCGGGATGCTCGAAGCAATCAGCGGTGTACTCGGCAAAGACGGATCGGTAACCGTTTAGTGCTGTAGATCCGATTTCTCGAAGACCGATGCCCCGCTTTAGTAAAGTGTGGCGAATCATATGCACGTCTCAGCGTCCGCCATAACTCTCCGCCGATTAATGAGCGCCAACGGCTCTTACTCGAAATCGTCACGGCCTCTACGACGAACAGACGTCTCGCTGGACCGCACCAACCGCGCCGTCGGCCAAGTGGCATCCGCGACATGTAGCTCGCTGGTCCTACATCGTCCAGTCGACTCTCCTCCCGTTGCGAACGGAGAATCCGACCTCCCGAACACTGGTTTACTTTTTAGTTTGATATGTCACCCGAAGCTCGGTCGACGATTCGTCTGCTGAGTGGGGATCAGCTGCTATATCTTTTAAAAATTGCATCTGACTAAGCAGCAAATTCTGCGTCAGCTTTTATCGAATCAGCAGTTGTATCGCCAAGAATTCGTTGAGCAACGGACTGTTAATCCGCAGGTCGTGGGTTCGATCCTCACAGGACTCGCCAAACTGGATTTATGCCACATCCAGCGCGGGCAGGACATGAACAGACCGTCTCGGTAAATGAGGAACGATGCTATTCTGCCCCGACGCCGAGTTCTGACAGAACCCTATCGATGAGCATCAACGATCATTAGGAAGGAGAAAGTTTGTGGAATCAGATCAAATGCGAAACTGGCTTTGCGGACCCATGGTGGCCGTGGCCACACCCTTTGCCGAGGATTATTCCCTCGATCTCGAGGCTCTGCACAAAAATATACGGTTCATGATCGACCGCGGAGTTCGCACGGGTCAAGGATCCTTGTTGGTAGGAGGAGCCGGAGGAGAACATCCGACACTCAACGTAGAAGAGCGGAAGCTCGTCATGACCACAGCACTCGAAGCGGCTCGGGGTGAAGTCCCAGTGTTATCAAGCATCCAGCACACTGATGCGCGGGTTATCGTCGAACTGGCACGCCACGCTTCTGACGTGGGCCTCGACGGTGCACAACTGGGCCCAACTTACTACTACACCCCAACTGAGGGGGATGTCCTTCGCCTGTTCGAGATGGTCGCGAAGGAATCCGACGTCTCGTTGATGATCTACCACACGTGGTGGGAAGGTCTCACCATGAGCCTTGACCTTCTCAAGCGTCTGTCGGATATGGAGTCTGTACGCTCACTGAAGTGGTCTTCATCCAACCCTGAGCACTACCGACAGGTGCTGCTGGCGCTTTCAGACACGCTGGTAATGATCGACAACTCCGGCGAGCAAACGTCGAGTCACCTTCTGGGGGCTCGAGGATTTATCACCCATCTGAGCGGATTTTGGCCTGAGTACCCGCTAGAGATATGGCAATTGCTTGAACAAGGTGACTACTCTGCGGCTAAAGCCAAGCTGGCTTCGTTCAAGTGGAAGTGGAATTTGTGGCGCAACAAGGTTGTAGAGGTTACAGGTGGTGAAGGACCGTTCATTAAAGCGGCCATGGAAGCTGTAGGTTTGCCGGTCGGTCCTCCACGCCCACCATCCGTCAGACCGCCGGAACACCTTCTCGATGAGCTACGTGAGCTTCTAGAATCTGCCAAAGTTCCCAAAGCCTGAATGAAACATGAACCAGGCAAATAGCGCCGGGTGGGTTCGCTATGTCAATAACCTGTAAACATGACGCAGGTGCTCAACGTCGACGACTTTCGAATTTTACAGCAGCTGATTCGTGCGTTTCCGCTTGATGTCTCGACAGTGGGAGCTTAGCGCTTGGGTGACAATTATTAACAGCTAGTTTCAAGGTGATATACGACTAAATCGCATGAGAATCTCAAAAAGAAGAGAAGCCGCCTTTGGGGGCCTTTACAAGTGACTCCAACTGGCAACGAAGCATCTTCCGCTGAACCAAATACCGCAACGGTCGATGAACCGAACGAACAATCGATGACGCGTTACATAATCACAGTCGCTGTCGCCACGTATTTTTTCTGGATTTCACTCTACCTGTACGTCCCCGTCCTTCCTCTTCACGCGCAAGAACTCGGCGCGAATCTCGAAATGGTTGGCATCGTCATTGCCTCGTATGCAATCGGTCAACTGCTACTGCGAATTCCGATAGGTGCCGGTTCAGACATTGTTGGGCGGAAACCGTTTGCAGTAGGTGCGTTAATTCTCAGTGCTCTCGGTGCTGTCTGGCTGGCACTATCGCCCGATCCGTGGTCGTTGTTCGCTGCGAGAACTCTCACCGGTGTCGCCGCTGCTGGCTGGGTCGCGATAAGTGTGCTGTTCGCTTCGTACTACCCTGCGAACAATACATCGAGGGCGATGGCGATCATCATGTCGGTCAACACGATGGCGCTGGTAACTGCGACGTTCATCGGGGGCATCGTCGCCGATTACTTCGGTAACTTGAGCACTTTTTACGGTGCGGCAGGAATCGGATTCGCCGGTGCACTGTTATTACTTTCTTCTCCCGAACCTCGGATTATCGCTACTACCCGATACTCGTTTTTTACCCTGTTCAATGTTCTTAAAACCCCGTTACTGCTCCGGGTTTCCGCAATCGCAATAACCCTTCAGTTCGTGACGTTCGGTGTGAACTTTGGGTTCTTGCCTATTCACGCCGAAAACCTCGGAGCGTCGAAGTCTGAGATCGGATACATAACCACCGCGGGACTTCTTGCAGCCGTCATCGGCACGGCTATTTCTCCATGGATCGCCCAACGCTATGGGCCTACCGCTGCGGTGATGATTGCCGTAGTTGCGACGCTGCTGTCGCTAATCGCAATGACAATCACGACCGATCTGATGACGCTGGGCACACTTCAGGCACTGAATGGCGCGGGTCGAGGCGTCATGAACACCGTGCTCATCAGCCTGGCGCTCGCATCAGCGCCTGTCGCCATACGAGCGACCGCCATGGGTTCTTATCAAGCTCTCTACTCAATCGGCATGCTTCTTGGTCCCGCTGCGTCTGGCCCGATCGCTACTGAATGGGGTATTGAGATGGTTTTTTGGGCAGCCGCAGTTGCAACCGTTCTGGGTGGCGCAATCGCAGTCATCAAACCGCTCCCACGCTCATAAGAATCGCGCGGTCCGTAACGCCATCTCGGGATTATCATTATTTGCGCTCGTTTCGTTGAGCATTGACGAAAATGCTTTACCAATACGAACGAGATATCCACAATAACAGGAGTGAATGATGGCTTCGCAGCAAATGCGGCTCGAACGCGATTCAATGGGTGAATTGAAAGTTCCGGCAGACGCCTACTACGGTGGTAACGCACGCAGAGCCGAACTCAACTTTCCAATCAGCAACCTTCGATTGGGGCGTTCGTTCATCAAAGCCATCGGCCAGATCAAGCAATCGGCTGCTGTAGTGAACCTCGATCTAAACGCTCTCGATGAAGAGATCGCCAACGCCATCATCACCTCAGCACAGCGGGTGATCGACGGTGAGTTTGACGACCAGTTCGTTGTCGATATTTTCCAGACCGGATCTGGCACATCGACCAATATGAACGCCAACGAAGTCATATCAAACGTGGCTATCGAAGCACTAGGTGGTGAACTCGGTTCCCGCACTCCTGTTCACCCAAACGACCACGTCAACAAGGGGCAGTCATCCAACGACGTCTTCCCTTCGGCCATCCATCTTGCAGCAGCCGGTGCAATCAAAGAGAGCCTGCTCCCTGCCTTGAAAGAACTTGAAGACTCGCTTCGAGTCAAGTCAGAAGAATTCTGGAACGTAGTGAAAACCGGTCGAACCCACCTGCAGGACGCCACACCTATCCGACTCGGTCAAGAATTCCTTGGCTATGCCGGGCAACTCGAATTCGCCGGCAAGCGAGCCGAAAAAGCACTTGCTGAACTTTCAGTATTGGCACTTGGTGGTACGGCAGTTGGTACCGGCATCGGCATGCACCCAGAATTCGCCAGTCGAGTGATCACTCGACTGCGTGAACTAACCGGTCTCGATCTTTCAGAGACCACAAACCACTTCCAGGCGCAGAGCACACTCGACGCCGCTGTTTCGGCATCAGGTGAGCTCAAGTCGATCGCCGTTGGCATGCTCAAAATAGCCAACGACGTCCGATGGCTGGGTTCCGGTCCACGAGCGGGAATCGGTGAAATCTCCCTCCCAGAAGTGCAACCCGGTTCGTCGATCATGCCCGGTAAAGTGAATCCCGTTATCGCCGAGTCGGTAACGATGGTTTCTGCCCAGGTAATTGGAAACGACGCCACGATCGCGATCGCTGGACAATCAGGAAACTTCGAATTGAACGTGATGATGCCTGTGGCAGCCCACAACCTGCTTGAATCTATCGATCTACTCGCAGCGGCCGCCCAGAACTTCGCACGACAGTGCATCAACGGCCTAGTCGCAACCAGCAAAGGCCCCGAAATGGTCATGCAGGGTCTGGCGATCTGCACGGCACTAGCACCGATCATCGGCTACGACGAAGCTGCACGTCTCGCCCACGTCGCCTCGGAAAGCGGAGAGACGATCAAACAGGTTGCTCTACGAGAAACCGATCTTTCTGATGAAGAGCTCGACAAGGTCCTTGAGCCGCTCTCGATGACCGAACCGAAGGCATAACACTGCTGATCGAGTCAGCGAAAGCGACTCGTCGAAATAGAGTGAACGAATAGAAATTCACGCGAGACCGGTGCATACTGTCGCCGGTCTCACTGTATTTAATAGCACCACAAACTCCGGAGAACTAGCACATGAATGCCGACGGCAAAGCAAAAGAACTCGGACTCGACCTCACACACTCTGCAGGTCCCGTAGCCAACTATGTGCCCGCAGTAACGACTGGCAAGCTGGTGTACCTCTCTGGCAAGGGGCCAACCCGCCCAGACGGAACGCTGGTACTGGGCAAAGTCGGCGCCGATCTCAATGTCGATGAAGCCTACGACGCGGCACGGCTTGTGGGCATTCAGCTACTTGCCGCCCTTCGAGAGCACCTCGGTGGTAGTCTCGACAGCGTCAGCCGGGTCATAAAGCTGCTTGGAATGGTCAACTGCACACCCGACTTCGGCGAACAACCCAAGGTAATCAACGGTTGCTCAGACCTGCTCGTCGCAGTATTCGGTGAAAACGGCAAGCACGCCCGATCAGCCGTCGGTATGGGAAGCCTGCCTAACCAAATCCCGGTCGAAATCGAAATGATTGTCGAACTCAAGTGACAGAAACGAGCTTGTAAATGCCCGGCTCCGTCAAAATAAAAACGATCAACCACGTCGGAATTCCAATTTGGGACCGGCGAGTTTCCCTCAAGTTCTATCGAGATATTCTTGGCCTTCAGGTCATTCCCTCGATGGTCGATTCACCAAATATCGTCTGGACCAAAACTCTCGACGGAACGATGGTTCACCTTATCGAGCCGACAGATGGCGAAAATCTCGTGTCACCTCATATTGCGTTCGAGGTAGAAGACTTCGATTCAGCGGTTGATGCGTTGCGAGGTTCCGGCTATCCCGAGATCACCGACCCTGGTGAGCGTCACGACGGCCAACGGTGCATATTCATCAACGACAATGATGGCAATCGTCTCGAATTCGCAACTGCAAGCGGGCTGCGCACCTCAACGAGAGTCGCCGACGCACTCGGTTACACCACCAAATCTGGTAAAAACGAAGTCGTCGTTTCCCATTCCAAGACCAAGATCCTGACAATCAACCACGTCGGACTCCCCATCAACGACCGAGCAGAATGCATGGGCATGTATCGCGACCTGCTCAACATCGAGGTAATTCCTCACCAGATCGACGGCAACACTCTCACATGGACCGAAATGCCGGACGGCTCGATGGTCCACGTTATCGATCCTCCAAAGTTGATCGGACCCCGTGGAGATGGTCGCCAGCATGTCGCATTTGAAGTCGCTGATATCGAAGCAACTGCCGAGGCACTGATTGAAGCCGATGTCGAGATTGTCGATGGGATTGGGACACGTCACGACGGTCAGCAGTACTTGTTTATCTATGATCCCGATGGCAATCGACTCGAAATTGCGACAAGAGGCGATCACTCAAATACGCCTCGAACTGCCGACGAAAACGGCTACACAAGTGAAAACGGTGAGCTACTCTAGCTCGCTGCGACCGCTCGCTCTACGCTCGAAAAATACGACTCGAGGAAACCGGTAGCAGCCGCTTCGATTTTGGAATCAGGAACTTTTGCAAGTAACCCGGACGTAGTTACCACTCCGATCATTGCAACTTGCGTCGAAGAGTCCTGGCCAATCGTCGTACTCAGCGAAACTTCTGCGCTCCCCGCTACACCCGCTCCCATCGCCTTTCCCGAAAGTCCGATCGTGAACGAGCGAGGTTTATCGACATCCGACAGTCGAACATCAGCATTTATGGTCGGGCGCAAGAATCCCATGGGCATCTTCATCGACACCCGATAACCATCTTGTTCCGTAGAAACGACTTTCGCCGTACCAGGCATGTGCGGCTCCATTGCCACTGGGTCGGTCAACACGTCCCAAACGGTAGAGACCGGAGCTGCAACCAATCTTTTGTAATCAAATTCCAAGCGTGATGATCTTCTTCAGGCAAAACGGGTGAGATAACCGATCCACCGACGATATCTCCAGATTCGAGTCAATTCAATCCATCCCGGCACCACGTACCGACAACCTCAGGACTAGGATTGATGAATATGTCTTCAGCAGGGACGCCCCAAGCGCCGCCGACCGGCCAGGGTCGTAGTTCAGTCCGTTCTACCATACGTTCCATCGTGTGGTCCGTTTACGTACCATCGTTTCTGCTGTCGATGGGTCAGGGAATTCTCATCCCTGTACTGCCCGGATTCGCCAAAGAAGAAATGGCCGCCACTGCAGCCCTCGTTGGAGTGGCTGTCGCAGCCCGCCATTTCGGCACGATGGCGTTCGATGTTCCAGCCGGAATTTTGGTATCCCGTGTCGGTCTCCGTAGAACGATGTATTCCGGAGTAGTCCTATTCGGACTAGCTTCGATTTGGGCCGGTGTATCTCCCAATCTCACTTCATTGATATCCGCCCGTGTAACCGCAGGGGTCGCGTTCGCTCTATGGAGCATCTCCCGGCAGTCATACATCGCGTTTGAGGTTCCGATCGACGTACGGGGGAGAGTGCTGTCTCTTTTCGGAGGTATCTCCAGGATCGCAACGATTATCGGTCCTCTGATCGGTGGATTGCTCGCTGAGTTCGTGGGAATCAGGGTTCCGTTCTACGCGCAGGGCGCAGTCGCACTCCTGACGCTCGTCGTCATCGTATGGTCGACAAGAAACATGATTGAACCCACCATCACCGGTGCACGACATGGGATGATTCGGGAGATCGGCGGAGTTGTATCACGGCACAGACGTGACTTCGCCACCGCCGGAGTCGCGGCGATCGTACTGCAGTTCATGCGAGCCGCCCGAGAATTCCTGATTCCGGTTTGGGGTGGCGAGCAGGGATTCGGTAAGGATGACATTGGGTACATCCTCACAGCCTCGTCTGCTATCGATGCGGCGTTATTCCCGGTAGTTGGGATTGCTATGGATCGCTGGGGGAGAAAATCGACCGGAATCCCGGCATTCGTGATCTTGGCTGTTGCAATGGCGCTCATCCCAATGACGGGGTCGTTCGGTGCACTGATGGCTGTCGGACTACTCGCAGGGTTCGGGAACGGATTATCGACCGGCTTTGTATTCACAATAGGAACTGATCTCGCACCACGAAACAATCCCGGGGAGTTCATCGGAGTTTGGCGCTTCATATCTGACACCGGTGGAGCCAGTAGCCCGGTAATGATCGGTGGTATTACCCAGATCGTTTCACTCGGTGTCGCAGCATCAGCCACGGCAGGTATCGGGCTATTCGGTGCCCTCATGCTTGTAACAGTCGTGAAAGAGACGATGAACCGTCAGGTCGGGTGGGCTGAGACAACAAAACGCTAAGATAGATTATTGGTGTCAATCTGAGGCACTCCAAGGACGACAGATGGCTCAACTACGTTACAGACGCGCCGTCGATTCCACCCTCACCAAAGTCCTCTCCTTTGGGAGAGGACTTTGAGCTCTATCGTTTACAGCGCCTCAGCTGCCAACAATGCGTGCAAGTCTCGCAAGCACATGGCGTCATCTTCTGGCGCTCGAGCATCTACCCAGTCCTTCGATTCGCCCGACATCCCCTCCACCGCTCCAACAGCAACGATGTCTTTCACCCACTCGTAGCCCTGCTCAACGGACGGCAGCAAATTCTTGCCAGTCTTCACCGACAGCGCTGCAATCAGGCCATAGCCACCCCAGTTCGAAACACTGGCGGTGATTAGCTCAGTGGTCGTTGTGACACACGGATCATCGGGCAAGTTTTCGATGCTAGGAATAACCGCTCGCATATTGCCCATCCCGATCTCGTTACCGCCATCACCGATGCCGACTGAATAAGGATGTTCGTTAAACATGTGATCGATCTTGGCATTGTGCTCTGAGAAATCGACACCCTTCCAGTTGCGATAAGTGCCATCGCCAAGCAACCCTGCGCGTTCAATTGAAACGAGTGCAGATGGTGCGTGCTTCACAAGCAAATTGTGTGCGAATTCACTCGATTCCCGATGGTTCGTAATTGGAAATTCAACAACTTCGTCGTCACCAGCAATCGCCCGCATAGCAACCGAACACTTCTCGTCCGTCACGTAAGCAACAGTGTTGCCCATTTCCTTCAGTGCTGCGCCGATCGCCACTGCGCCGGGAGGGCCATCGGTTTCCGGCTCTCCCGCACGCAATATGTAAAACCCGGTCGCTATTAATATCCGACCCGGATGATCGAGTAGCAGTTGTGCCGCAGCCTCAAGCCAACCGTCCGGCATATGCTGCCGCAGTGCCTTCATCCCACGAATATCGTCGTGAAGGATGATGTCTTCGATTTTTGTGAATATTGATGAATCAGGCATGGGGTTCCTAAGTAGTCGACGGTCTGTTCGCCATTCAAAATGCGGAAATGCCGCCCTACATAACGGCCAGATCTTCGTCTTTGAGATCAGTCACGAACATGTGACCCGGCGAGTGGGTAATCATCAGTTGCGGTTTCGACGCCATCGCTACTGACTGTGGCGTCACACCGCACGCCCAGAACACCGGAACTTCGTCATCGGTACTCTGCTCCCACACCTCGCCAAAGTCGGGCTTAGTGATGTCGGAAATACCGATCTTAGCAGGATCGCCGATGTGAATTGGCGCACCGTGCGTATCGGGGAAGCGAGATGTCGCCTGCACCGCCCTCACGACCTTGTCGCTGGGAATCCATCGCTGAGAGACGACCATCGGACCCGCAAACGAGCCTGATTCCGCAGTTGCGATGTTAGTGATGAACATCGGGACGTTGCGATCGGTCCCGTAATACGGAAGATCAATCCCATTCGCCATTAACGCATGTTCAAACGAGAAACTACACCCCAGCAGGAACGTAACGAGATCGTCGCGCCAGTGTGAATCGAGCGTGTTCGGCTCGTCGACAAGTTGGCCGTTCTTGAACACTCGATAGAGCGATACGTCGGAGCGAATATCTGACCCTGGAGCGGTCAACGCCGCCTCAACCTCACCCGCTTCAATTACCTCAACCACCGGACACGGCTTCGGGTTCCGCTGGCAAAACAATAGGAATTCGAACGCGACATCTTTTGGGAGAATCGCGACGTTTGCCTGCACATAACCTGGTGCAACACCCGAGGTTGGTTGTGAAAACTTGCCCTCTCGAATGAGTCGTCGTGCTTCTGAACCCGTTTGTGGAACTGTTATCTCTGTTGACATACCAGCATCTTAGGTTTTCGAATATGGCGGGTCAAACTCGAAATACATTCAACTTCCGCCCCATTTAATCGCAAGAAAGACTAACATCCGGATGATTCGGCGAATCCACCGAACCATCGATACGACCAAAAGTCACTACGTCATAGCACTTCGGTGACACCTGCCTGAACCATCAGCTAAACCTAAAAAATGAAAATTACAAGAGTTGACCAGTTTGCGCCGCGTAATCGCACGCGACTGGTTCGAATAACCACCGACACCGGACTCGAAGGCTGGGCGGAGAGCACCCTCGAAGGCAAACCGCAGAGCGTTCCGGCAGCGATCGACGAGTTTGCCAAATACCTGATCGGTAAAGACCCCCTCAGAATCGAACACCACTGGCAGCAGATGTACCGATCCTCGTTCTTCAGAGGCGGAGCCCACAATATGTCGGCTATCGCAGGCATCAATGCCGCGCTCTGGGACATTGCTGGCAAGCACTACGGCGTCCCCAGCTACATGCTCATGGGCGGCAATGTACGCGACAAGATCCGGGTATACGCCCACTGGGGCATCCGTGATCTCTCCGACGAAGGCCTCGAACAGTCCCGGAATCGACTCGATATGCTCCAAAAAAGCGGCTACACCGGCTACAAAGCTGGACCCGCAGGTACCTGGCGCGCCCACGAGCCTCCGTCACGGATCGACGAGTTTGTAAAAGCTGCCTACACGATGCGCGAGTGGGTTGGTGACGACGTCGAACTGTGCTTCGACTTCCACGGCAAAATGACTCCCGGACTCGCGGTTGAAGTGTGTAATGAGATCAAAGGCATGCGCCCGATGTTCGTTGAAGAACCGGTGCCGCAGGAAAATGCCGACGCACTGAAGCGAGTTCAAGAGCAGGTGCCCTTCCCGCTCGCTACCGGTGAACGGCTTCTCTCCCGATGGGAGTTCCGTGAAGTGATCGAAAAGCAGGCAGTCTCACTGCTGCAGCCCGATGTCGCTCACTGTGGTGGCCCTTCTGAGCTAAAGAAGATCGCAAACTACGCCGAGGTCTACTACCAGCACATCATGCCTCACTGTGCGATCGGTCCGTTGGCTCTGGCGGCATGCATGCTGGTCGATGCCGTGGTGCCGAACTTCCTGATCCAGGAACAGGTCGATGCCGGTCTCGGTAACGGTCTTCTAAAAAAGCCGTGGGAAGTCAAAGACGGTCACATCGACCTCTGGGACACTCCCGGACTTGGCGTTGAGATCGACGAAACAGAAGCCACGAAGACTTACGACGGTGAAGCCTACGGCTACCACAAGGAACTCGGTGGCGAGTACTACTACGACAACGACGGATCGGTAGCCGACTGGTAACAGCCAAAGCCGCGATTTAGTTAGGAACACGACGACTGGCACAACTTTCCAAATAACGTCGTAACATGTTGAGACGAACGCTCAACCCAACGGAGATTCCCCATGAAAATGCGTCCGCTCGGTTCTACCGGTCTCGATGTAGTACCAGTTGGACTCGGAGCTGCCCAACTAGGCTCCTCTGAATACGATCACTCGAAGGAAATCGTGTTCCGGGCACTCGATCTCGGGGTGAACTACTTCGACACTGCTCGAGGTTACTGGGACAGCGAGATCAAACTCGGCAAAGCGCTCAAGGGCGAACGTGAAAACGTTATCGTCTCGTCGAAGACCGCCGGAAAAACCAAAGAAGAAGCCGCACAGCACATCGACGAATCGCTGGAACGACTCCAGACCGACTACATCGACAACTACCACCTACACGCCCTCGCCGACATGGACGATGTGGACATCCGGCTCGGCGGTCCACTCGAAGCGCTGCTCGATGCACGCGAAGCCGGGAAAATCAGGCACATCGGCGTTACCGGTCACACCGATCCAAAAGTCCTCGTCGCGGCATTAAAACGATTCAATTTCGATACATTCCTCGTACCAATGAACATTGTCGAGCGAGAGCCTCTGGCAGAACTCATTCCGCTCGCCATCGAAAAGAAGCTAGGTGTAACGATCATGAAGCCAGTAGCCACTGGGCTCCTCCCTGCTCCGCTAGCGCTGAAATGGTTGATGAACCAAAAGATCACTGTCGCGGTACCTGGTGCATCGACTGTCCCGGAGATCGTGCAGAATTTCGGCATCAGCCAACTCGACGACTACACTCTGACCGCGAACGAAGAGGCAGAAGTTGCTGAGTGGACGACCAAACTTGCTACCGAACGTTGCCGCATCTGCACTTTGTGCCTGCCCTGCCCTTCGGATATCGAAATACCTGGCACCCTCGGCACCGACGTCATCTACAACCACTACCGGTCCATGGGCCCCGCCAAGTTCGCAGAATTCCCGTGGGAGACATCGAGGGTCGAAGACGAGTGGCAAGATCGTGAATCACTGATTTCGAAGATCGACGATCATGCCGCCTGTGACTCGTGCATGCAGTGTGAATCCCGCTGCCCGTACAACCTTCCGATCGTCTCAATGCTCCGAAGCATGTCACCCAGCATGAAAAACATGCTCGACATCTGGTCAAAGCAGGGTTCCAGAGTTTAGTTCCTGATTGTCAACGAGTTGCCGGTCGCCAATCGGGATCGTGCAGCGGAATTTTCAGCCAGGAAACGATCGCCTTTAGTGATTCGTAGGCTTCGAGTCGCGCTTCATCAGTACCGGTGGACTCCGCACTCTGGACAAGCGAATCCATCTGGCCGATCACTCGTGGCCCTATCTCGAGCAGAGCTGCACTCCCCGAAGCGCTGTAGTGGCCGACGATAAAAGCGACAATGGCGCCGATCGGTATATCCTTGTTGCGAGCCAACACCTCGAGCGTCGCTAAACCGTCGAGCTTCGAATACTCGGCAACCATCGTTCGGAAGCCGGCATCGGGATCATCGTCAGTCCAACTCGCCACATAAGGCTCCAAAGTGATCGTACTAGTCACAGTTCCTCCTAAGATACTATCGGTCTTGCGCCCGTCCATGACCGGACTCTCTCGAACGTCCGGCTAGCTCGAAACACCGTCGCATCATCGTCGTAATCACCGATGATCTGCATTCCGATGGGCATACCACCCTCGCCAAAACCGACCGGTACCGATGATGCTGGGTTGAACGATGAGTTGAATACCATCGTGAACGGTATTGCCCCGTAATTGATACCAGCCATTTCATCGTCGTTTCTACTGGAACCAATCTCACTGGGCGGATTCAGATGTGGCCACGCTACGGCTGCGTTAGTCGGGGCCAATACGAGGTCGTACTCCTCAAACAACTGATGCATTTTTAACTGTAGATTCTGAACATCACGAAGCGCAGAAGAAACATCTGCACCACTCAGGGTCTTGCCATGATTGATCATGTCGAGTGTGTATGGCATAAGGTTCTCGGGACGTTCTTCGGCAAGGTAGCCATACATTGCGACCTGCCCAGCGGTCCAGAGTGTCCACCAGGCATCACGAGGCACTGGATCGAATGCGATGTCCAATGCTTCAACTCTGGCACCTTGTTCGCTGAAAGCCGACCATGCCGCCTCGACCGCAGTTGCAACATCGTCATTTACGTCTGAGATGCCAAGAGTCATCGTCGTGCCAATTCGCATCCCACCAACACCGGCTTCAAGATCGACGAGATAGTCGGGAACGTCGGACTTCACCGATCCGGGATCCCGTGAGTCGAACCCAACCAACGCCTGATTCAGAATCACCGAGTCACGAACATCGTTCGACATCGGGCCGGTCGTACCAGCCGAGTTGTAGGCAGGTTTCGCCTGTCCTCCGAATCGCGGAATCCGACCATGCGTTGGTTTATGTCCAAATATCCCGCAAAACGAAGCGGGAAGTCGCACCGAGCCACCACCATCCGACCCGGTTCCTATCGAACACATCCCTGATGCAATCGCAGCAGCCGTGCCACCACTCGAACCGCCCGGCATTCTCGATGGATCCCACGGATTGTTGCATGCAGGTGCAATGTTCGTGAATGTCTCTTCCCGGTTGCCGAATTCCGGTGTGTTTGTCTTGCCTAGAATCACGGCACCAGTTGACCGGAGTCGCTCGACCGCTACTGAATCGTAATCAGGAATCCAATCCGCAAAGAATGTGCTGCCGAGAGTAGTGCGAAGCCCTTTCGTAACCTCTAAATCCTTCACCGCAATTGGAACCCCATGAAGCGCGCCGGGCACTGTGCCCGTAGCCAGATCGATATCAGCTTGTTTAGCCCTACCCAGTGCGCCCTCTTCATCGAGCGTGATGAACGCGTTCAACTTAGGTTCAAGTTCGGCGATCCGACGCAACGACGCCTCAGTTAATTCGACCGACGATATTTCCTTGTCAACGACCATCTGGCGTTGTTTGTGCGCCGGCAGAAACATCAATTCTCGATCGTTCATCGCTTCTCTATCTCTCTCTTTATGTCTTGAAGCTCTGATCGCAATCGTCGCTTCATGAACCACCCGGCAAACCATCCAGTGAATAAGAACAGAACAGTAGTGAACGTGCTGTTAGAGCGGTCATTCATAATGATCTTCAGCTCTGTTGTCGTTCCGTCGTTTAACTCCTCGAAACCGTAGCCAATCAGGATCGGATACGGACCCTCCACCGTATCCACCACATATGATCTCCCCGAAACGGCTGCCTTCACCTCAAACACGATCTCATTTGTTCGCCGCCCGTACTTATAGTCGATCCGATACCTCGAACCTACCGACGGTCCACCGCCGCCTAGCCAACTACCCGGCTCATCCACGGATGCATATTCGCTGGATCAACCACCCAGTCCCAAACAGCATCGCCAGATCGCTCGATGGTTATCGTAGCTTTACCAACAATATTCGCCGTATCAGCCCCTTTTCAACGTCCTCTGTCCAGGTCGTCTTCCTGTGGGAGAGGATTTAGGTGAGGGAGAACGTGAAGACGCCGATGATCGACTCTCCCTCTCAGAAATCCTGATTCGCTAGTTAAACGCAGCGCCGCCATTTACGTTTATCGCCTGTCCAGTAATCTCCGAAGCGTCCTCGGAAGCCAGGAACGCCACGCATTTGCCTATGTCCTCAGGCGTCTGCTCACGACCAAGTGGCATGGTCACCTTGATCTGATCGATAAATATCTCGTACGGAGTCATCTCGGCGAATGCTGGATTCAACTCCTTGTGGTTGAGAGCAATCGACTCCCACATTGCCGTCCACAACCGACCCGGGCACACGGCGTTCACGTTGATGTTGTAGCCGCCAAGCTCCATCGCCAACAGGTGTGTGTACTGAATCGCAGCCGCTTTCGAAACTAGATACGGGTGCTGGGCATTCCCTCGTCCCTTATCACCGACACCACGAGGCTTCCGACCGCCGTGCGAAGCGATAATCACGATCTTCCCTGCTTCACGGTCCTTCATATGCTCTTTAACAGCATCAGCAGTGTTCGTGAGCCCCTGCACATTGACTGCGAACGTCATGTCCCAGTCTTCCTTTGTGAAATCTTTACGATCAGAGAATCCACGTCCACCGATGACGCCGGCGTTAGGCACGCATATATCGATTCCACCAAGCTCAGCGATCGTCCGACCTGCAAAATGATCGAGCGAATCAGGGTCGGTAACGTCCACTGCCCCACCGATCGCCTTTCCACCGACAGCATTAATGGCATCCGCTGTTTCCTGAGCAGCTACGCCATCAAGATCGCAAACTGCAACCGCTGCGCCTCGTTCGACCAGCACATTTGCGATTCCCACGCCAATCCCGCGCCCAGCGCCCGTGATCAATGCGACCTTGCTTTGAAGTTGCCCTGCCATCACGCTAGCCATAAGTTCTAATCTCCCGAGTTGCTCGTTTTGCGATCATGCGCGCCTCTGCGCTTTTCTAGAATGGGCGAATAATAGAACACGTTGGTTTGGTGTGCTGCATATTAGCCAGCCATTCTCACGATGCAACTGTAGAATTTAACGAGCGTCCGCCGCCTGCGGACGTCTTTCTTGCGTAGTCGCACCAGCCCGGTACGAACTACACGGAGCACCTCAATTGGCCAAACGCACACTTACCGGTACCAGTCTCGACACCCTTGTTTCACTCGCAAAACGACGTGGATTCGTATTTCAAAGCTCAGAAATCTACGGCGGACTCTCCAGTGTTTGGGATTACGGACCCGTTGGAGTCGAACTCAAACGCAACGTTAAGGACGCCTGGTGGAAGTCGATGGTGCGCGAGCGAGACGATGTCGTCGGTATAGATGCCTCGATCCTCATGCACCCTGACGTTTGGGTTGCTTCAGGCCACCTCGACAGCTTCACCGATCCACTGGTTGAGTGTCGGGAATGCCACAAGCGATACCGGCAAGATCAAGTCGAGAGTGATGCCTGCCCGAACTGCGGTGGCGCGTTCGGCGAACCACGCCAGTTCAACTTGATGTTCAAAACGTTTATGGGCCCGGTCGAAGATGATGCGGCAATGATCTACATGCGACCCGAAACTGCACAGGCGATGTTCGTGAACTTTGAGAACGTCCAAACGACATCTCGAAAGAAAATCCCGTTTGGCATCGCCCAAATTGGTAAGTCGTTCCGAAACGAAATCACTCCTGGCAACTTCACTTTCCGTACTCGAGAATTCGAACAGATGGAGATGGAGTTCTTCTGTGAGCCTGGTACCGATGATGAGTGGCACGACTACTGGATGAACTTCTCGATGGACTGGTTCAAGTCGCACGGCATCCGCAGTGAAAAGCTAATCCTGCGTGTCCACGAGCCAGACGAACTTCCTCACTATTCGAAGGCATCTGCCGATGTCGAATACGAATTCCCATGGGGTTGGGGTGAACTCGAAACAATCTCGAATCGAACCGACTTTGATCTGAAAGCCCACACGGAGAAGAGCGGCAAAGATCTTTCCTACTTCGACGACCAGAAGAAAGAGCGATACGTACCGTTCGTGGTTGAACCTGCGATGGGCGCCGACCGATCGGCTCTCGCCTTCCTCGCTGATGCCTACGATGAAGAAGGTGAAGGCAAGCAGCAACGAGTCGTTCTTCGCTTCCATCCCGACATCGCGCCGTTCCAAGTTGCAGTGCTTCCACTGTCACGAAACGACAAGCTGACACCCACGGCACGACGCGTTTACGACGTTCTACGTCCGCACTTCAACACGCAGTACGACGATTCGCAGAGCATCGGTCGCCGCTATCGTCGACAGGACGAAATCGGCACACCCCTATGTGTAACAGTCGACTTCGAAACGGTTGAGGAAGACGACGCTGTAACCATCCGTAACCGAGACACGATGGAGCAAGTTCGGGTCCTCGTCGAAAATCTCGAAACAGAAATCCGGGATCAGCTGAACGCAATGCGAGCCGACTGCCAGGGGTAATGCCTTGTGATATCGCTCGACGATCGTTGGAACCGTCAACACTGGCCGTGCGTAGCACTTAACGTGCCTCTCACGTCCGGTGTGTTCAAGCGCTCTTGTTCGCTAGTAGCATGATCGCGCCGTTGCCGAGACGAAATACATCAAACTTTTAATTAACACTTGAATCTTCACCACCTCACGGAGTGATCGCCTCGATGGATCGCACAGTCGAATCAAACGCACGCCAGCCTGAACGATCTCGCACATTCAGTCGAATGTGGCTACTGACGCTGATCGGCCTGGTTGCCATTGCCGTAGTCGCCTGCGGAAGTGAGGAATCGGTCGCTGAGGTTGCGGCCAGTGGTTTCGGTGGAACGGCAAACACGGCACCCGCTATCACAGGTGAAACTTTCGCCCATGGTGAATTCAGCCTTGAACTTCACGAAGGTAAGCCCATTTTGGTGAATTTCTGGTTCCCATCTTGTCCGCCTTGCCGGGCTGAAATGCCTGACCTACAGGCGGCTTTCGAAACTTACGGCGAAAACGTAGCGTTCCTGGGCGTCCAGCAATTGGGACTCGATTCGGCAGCCAACGGGCAGGCTTTTGTTCGAGAACTCGGGTTGACCTACCCGAACATGCCCGATGTCGATTCACTCGTTCAGGTTGGTTATGAAGTGTTCTCCTTCCCGAGCACCATCTTCATCGATAAGAACCACAACATCGCCCGGACGTGGACCGGCATCATCGGCGAAGAGCAAATCGCCGAGCAACTCGACGCTCTGCTGGCTGGCTAGGTTGTCGAGCGACCGCGCAAGTCTGATTAGGCTCGCAATTCGCCACACCCGTCCCCATTCCAGATCCCTCGGATGCACTCGGGAAATTGGCGCGTTTCAACAGTTCATAGTGAACTTGACAAAAACTCTAAAAAAACGGTCTGCTCACGCGAAACGGGCAACTGGCATAATCGCTCCATGTTTGGAGATATAGCAGCCGACGAATGGATCATGCTGATCGTACGATGGGCGCACGCAATTGGTGCAGTAGCGTGGATCGGCGGTAGCGCGTTCTTCGCATTCGTACTCCGCCCGGTCGAACGTGCAAATCCCGATCTGGTTCGACCTGTCCTGCGACCGCTCGGCTCGGTCTATCGTGAACTGGTCGATATTTCGGTAATTGCAATCATCATCACCGGACTGATCCTGATGTTCCACCGCCTCACCGGCGACGACGCATCGGCTGCGTGGTTCATCGTGCTTGGCGTGAAGTTGGTGTTAGCGATCTGGATGTTCTATCTCGTCTGGCACTTCCGCCAGACCGATTTCGATCCAACCTCTCAACCGACCGGACTCGCCGCACGACTCTCTTGGCTCATCGGCTACAACGCCATGGTCTTCTTCGGCGTAATCGTATTCCTGCTCGCATCCGTACTCCGGGGGCTCTTCGAGAGTTCGATCTCGAGTTAGCCTCCAAAGAGCTAAACCAGACAGCTAATCCCTGATCGATCTGTCTCGGCCGCCAACTCCGAAATCGAACGCTTCAACACCGGATGAAAAAGGTCGGGTGCGATCTCGCCCAGTGGAATCAAAACGAAAGCACGTTCGTGCAATCGCGGGTGCGGCACCGTCACACCACTCGCCGTGAGAACGCTGGTACCGTGCAAAAGCAGATCCAGATCGAGCGTCCGTGAGGCGTTCTTGTCTTCTCTCGCCCTTCCGAGTGAGTATTCAATTGCAAGCAGTTCCGTCACCACTTCAAGAGGATCGAGCGTCGTACTCACCGCCGCCGCTTGGTTCAAATACCGAGGTTGATAACCCTCGACACCCCATGGCTTCGTCTCGTAAACCGAACTGATCTCTGTGACAGTTCCGACGGTCGCAAGACGCTGCAACGCACCAGAAAGATTACGAGGCCGATCGCCGAGGTTACTCCCAAGTCCGATGTACGCAGTCTCCAGCCCACTAGGCATCGCTCGCACCGCTCTCGGTTCCACGAACGATTGCATCACTCATCTTCACCACACTCACCATCTCCTTCACATCGTGGACCCGGACGATGTCCATGCCCCGCTGAATCGCTAGCGCAATCGTCGCCGCCGTTCCAAACCGACGATCATCCACAGACTCACCCGTAACGGCGCCAATAAACGATTTTCGAGAGGTACCCACCAGCACAGGTAGTGCCAATTCGGCCCGCAATCGATCGATATTTTGCATCAGATGAAGAGATTGCTTCGACGTTTTTGCGAAACCAATTCCAGGATCGATGATGACCTTTGAACGCCCAACTCTCGCTGCTATCAGCTGATCGATCGAATTCCCAAGATCACCGAGTACATCTCCGATCACATCGCCGGCGTGCCCACTCGATCGAATATGACTCACAATCACTGGAATATTCGTTTTTGCCACCACACCCGCCATCTCAGTGTCACCAAGCATCGATACGTCGTTGGCTATCACAGCACCAACATCCACAGCAGCCGTCACGACACTCGCCTTCCGGGTATCGATAGATATTGGAACTCCCAATCGACCCACTAATCCTTCGATTACCGGAACTACTCTTGCGATCTCAAGATCAGCATCAACTGGTTTCGCGTCAGGGTAAATACTCACCGGTCGCGTCGATTCACCACCCACATCGACAATATCCGCACCCTCGTCTTCCATTCGCAACGCCTGATCGATAGCCGCTTGTACCTCGCCGATGGTCGGCAAAATACCGTCACCGGAAAACGAATCCGGAGTGGCATTCACTACACCCATCACATACGTGCGATCACCCCAAATGAAGTTTCGTTCGCCGATTTCCATCGATGAAAAAGGATTTTGTTGATTCAATACCAAGCTGTGAGCCGTTTCCGAATGTTCAATCAGGTGTATCGTCCCGGATTGCGCTACCAAAGAAAACACCGGTTGAATTTTAACACCCGATCACCCGTCACTCGCCCAGTAAGCAGAGTTGCCGCGTAACTACACCTAAGTTAGGATTTATTGGCGCTTTGCGCCATGGCAAGCCGCACCGCGCTGCTTGCCAAATCATCCATGTGAATTTTCCGAACAATTCACCACAAATCCTCAACCAGCGAGGCATCACGATAGCTACCGAATCCTCCTCCGACGCTTCTGAAGAACAGGCCCAACGGTCCAAGCTAGAAGACCTCGAAGCCCGACGAAGAACTGCTCACCGTGGTGGCGGTGAACGGCGCGTCGAATCGCAGCACAAACGTGGCAAACTAACCGCCCGTGAACGTCTACTTAGCTTGTTCGATGATGGAAGCTTCGCAGAGTTCGACTCGTTCGTAACTCATCGTTCAACCGATCTCGGACTAGATAAGCAAAGGTTCGAAGGCGACGCAGTTGTAACAGGTCACGGCACCGTCGACGGTCGACAGGTCTTCGCATACGCTCAGGATTTCACCGTTCTCGGCGGTTCGCTATCGCAGGTGGCAGCGCAAAAAATATCAAAGGTGATGGACCACGCAATGCGCACTGGTGCCCCGATCATCGGTATCAACGATTCCGGCGGAGCGCGAATTCAAGAAGGTATCGACTCTCTCGCTGGCTACGGCGAAATATTCAAACGAAACACTCTCGCATCAGGAGTTGTCCCGCAGATCACCATCGTCGCCGGGCCCGCAGCCGGCGGAGCCGTCTACTCCCCCGCCCTGACCGATTTCATCTACATGGTCGAAGGCCTCGGCCAGATGTACATCACCGGTCCCGACGTTGTGAAAGCTGTAACAGGTGAAGAGGTTTCGCACGAAGATCTCGGTGGCGCCACAGCTCACGCATCACGCAGCGGAGTTGCACATTTCACAGCAGATTCAGAAGAAGCCTGCTTCGCCCACGTCCGATCACTTCTCTCATACCTTCCTTCGAATAACGCTGAATCGGCTCCGTCTGTGGAGCCGACCGATGCACCCGATCGCTCCGACAACTCTCTCAGAGATGTAGTACCTGACGCCGCGAACCAGCCCTACGACGTTATGGACGTAATCGTCAAAGTGGTCGACAACGGAGAATTCCTGCCTGTTCACCACAACTTCGCTCCCAACGTCGTTGTCGGGCTTGCTCGACTCGACGGTAGAAGTATCGGTATCGTCGCCAACCAGGCAGATCAGATGGCTGGAATGCTCGATATCGACGCCTCCGACAAAGCAGCACGATTCGTTCGTTTCTGTGACGCGTTCAACATTCCGATTGTGTCGTTCGTCGACGTTCCAGGTTTCATGCCTGGAACTCAGCAGGAATATGGCGGACTTATCCGCCACGGAGCCAAACTGCTCTACGCCTACGTCGAAGCCACCGTGCCGAAAATCACAGTCATCCTGCGAAAGGCATACGGCGGCGCATACATCGTCATGGGCTCTAAAGAGATGCGCACAGACGTGAACCTCGCATGGCCAGGATCAGAAATCGCAGTAATGGGACCTGAGGGCGCGATCAACGTCATTCGTCGACGAGAAATTGCCGAAGCAGAAGATGCCGACGCCAAACGAGCCGAGATGGTCGCCGATTATCGCGATCAGTTCGCCAACCCCTACGTAGCCGCCAACCGTGGTTACCTCGACGATGTGATCGATCCCGCCCAAACCCGCCCAGAATTGGTGAAGGCGCTACGCATGCTTGAATCCAAAATCGATAGTCTCCCGCCGAAAAAACACGGAAATATCCCGCTCTAGTACCCCACCAATGGCAGACAACGAACAGAGTAATCAGGAACGCAAGTACGCACCCAACACTGTTGGGCGTCAGGCGTTCGTCGAATCTATGGCAAAAATGGCGGGCGAAGTATGGGATTTCCACAATCGATTTGAAGTCGGCTCAGGACAATTTGAAGGACAGAGCGCAACCGAGATAGTCGCAAACCGCACGAGTATCCTCGATGAAGAGTTCAACGAGCTTGCGCAGGCAATATCTGAAAAAGAAGGTGACGACGCTGTCGCCGACGAAACTGCCGACATTCTGTTCGTAGCGATGGGCCATGCAGAAGCGATGGGAGCTCCGGGAATCGAAGGAGTTGACCGTGTGACTGGCAAATCGGCGGCAAAAACCAACGAAACCCATGCGATAAGACCCGATTCGGGCAAAGTTCTACCCAGAAAAGGGAAACCTCACAAGTGGCAGTGAGCGACCACGGACCATGAGTTAGTTCCAACTTAGCGAGAGCGACGAGCTCAACATGATTCGGCACATATTCGATCAAATAATTGCCTGTCTGAAATGATGGGCTCAAAACAGACATGAGGAACAAAGAATGAAATTCAAGGTGACGGTTGTTGGTGCCGGGTTCGTCGGCTCAACGACAGCCCAGCGGATATTTGAAACAGGCTACGCCGACGTGGTTCTTGTCGACATTGTCGAAGGCAAGCCGCAGGGTTTAGCCCTCGACATGCTCTGCTCGGGTCCAGTCGTCGGATCTGACGCACAGATCATCGGCGCAAATAGCTACGAAGAAACCGCCGACTCCGACGTTGTCGTGGTCACTGCTGGCATCCCTCGTAAGCCTGGCATGAGCCGAGACGATCTGTTGATGACCAACATGAAGATCGTCGGTTCGGTGACTAACGAAGTCGCTAAATACTCTCCAAACGCCGTTTTGATCGTGGTTTCAAACCCGCTCGACGCAATGGTGCAGCACGCATACAAAGTCAGCGGATTCCCGAAAGAACGGGTTATCGGCATGGCTGGAATTCTCGACACCGCCCGCTTCCGCACGTTCCTCTCGCAGGAGCTCAACGTATCAGTAACCAACGTCTCCGCATACGTTCTCGGTGGTCACGGCGACACGATGGTTCCGCTGATCGGATCGACAACCGTTGGTGGCGTACCTGTGGCCAAGCTGATCGAGGCCAACCGACTTGAAGAGATCGTTCAGCGAACTCGTGATGGTGGTGCCGAAATCGTCGCCCTGCTGAAGACCGGTTCTGCCTACTACGCACCTTCTGCGGCTGTTGCCCAGATGGTCGAGTCAATTCTTCTCGATCGCAAGGAAATTCTGCCCTGTGCAGCGTTCCTCGAAGGCGAATACGGCATCAATGGTCTCTACGCTGGAGTGCCGGTGAAACTCAGTGCCACTGGAATCGAAGAAATCATCGAAGTCGAACTCACAGACAACGAGTCTGCCGCCCTTCAGGCATCAGCCGACTCCGTTCAGGAACTCGTCGACATCATGGCAAAAGCCTAGGTGGCGTATCCTGCCTCTCGAGCAGGGAAGCAGTTAGAGGGTGGATCTAAACGCCCATCCTGCAACAACTCAAACGCAGCTAACAAAGCGAGGCGACCAACTCGGTCGCCTCGATTCTTTTTAAGAAAAGACATCCTGAACTAGACTCAGAATCACGACCGACCGAGATCTACGGAGCCGAGTAGAGCTCTCCACCAACCTCATCAGATTCCACCGACGTTTCCCAAATGAACGTGATTCTGAGTCAAGTTCAGGATGACATCGTGTAGGAGTTGCGAATAACCTAACGCGAAAGCTAATCCGGCTAACCCAAAAGCACACCCGATCATGCCTCGCGAAGTAGAACTACTTGAAGCACTGAGCTGGCGACCCGCACCGCCAACTCCGGCAACGCTTGAGTTCGCCCTGCTCGCATGGGACTTCGAACTCGAAACACCCGACTACGAATACGAAGTCGAATTACCTGAAGCTGATTTCGAACCGATGTACGTTGACTTTGTCTCGGCCTCCTATGCTGCGGCGCTCAACGCCGTTGGCGATCTCAAAATCCCGGGGAAATACGGAGAGAAACCCGGATTGCTCAAGCGTTTCACCGGCCTATTTCCCGGCACGCGCCGTGGCACTGAAGGTTGTGAACTCTGGACACTTGCCGTTGCCTGGGAGTTCGACACATGGCTCGAACGAATCCTCAGAATCAACGGTGGTGATGTAGCAGCGGCGAGGGCACTGATCGAAGACCGCTGCCCGATTCCTGATTTTGTCGGAAACACTCCCGATCTCAAGACTGAGTTGCTCAACTACCCCGACGACGCTAACGAGCCCGATCTACGCATGGTGCTTCGTTGGATGGGCACCCGGGGCTGGAACGACGATCGCATCCGCGAGATCGTGGTAGAAAACAGCATCATGCTCAACGACTGGCACAACTCGGCCTTCGCCCATCAGTAGAAACGCTGGTCCTATCCCAAAACAGTGGTTAGCCACCTGGCTACCCTAGAAGATGTACTCAGGTCCCTCTACCCACTTGAACCGCTCCATGGCGTCGTCACGTAGCGTAAAGCCAATACCCGGCGTTGTCGGCGGATACACACGCCCGCCCCGAATGTCATATTCCTCGTTGAACAACTCGTTCATCATTGGCATGTAGCCCTGCGATACTTCCAGAATGTGAGTATTCGGCAACGCCATGGCCAGATGAATCGATGCTGCAAACAGCACGCCAGAACCCCAGGCGTGAGGTGCAACTTTCACCCCCCGGGCCGAAGCCAGCGCAGCGATACGACGAATCTCCGTGATGCCCCCCGCCCTCGCGACGTCTGGTTGTGCCACATCGATCGATTTGTGATCGAGCAAGCTCTGGAAATCGAAGCGAGTAAACTCTCGTTCGCCTGTCGCAATCGGAATCGGGGTTGAGTTACGGACCCGGGCGTGACCCGCATGGTCGTCGGGAGATACCGGCTCCTCAAACCACGCAATGTCGTATTCCTCGATAGCGTTGGCAACCTTGATCGCCGAAGCAACATCGAGAGAACCATGCGCATCGACCATTAACTCAACATCCGGGCCGATCCCGCGACGTGCGGCTGCAACGCGCGTCACCGTGTTGTCGACTTTAAACCCATCGTGCCCAACGACCCGCATCTTCACAGCACTGAAACCCTTGGCTGCGTAACCGCCAAGTTCTGCTTCAGCTTCTTCACCGGGAGCCCAACCGCCTGAGGCGTAGCCACGGATCGAATCACGCACGGCGCCAATGGCCTGATACATCGGCACACCAAGTGCCTTTGATTTCACATCCCAAACAGCAATATCAATCCCGGCGATCGCCTCCATGATGACCCCGCGCCTTCGGCTGGCGTCGGGCTGCGTGATTCCAGTCTCGATTGCGGGAACCCAGCGCGAACCGTTGTACATCTTCTCGTAGATGCGTTCTGAGAACATCGGATTCTCTCCGATGATCTCCGGACCCAGTTCCGTATTGATCGCCGCCACCACCACTGCCGGATTGCCGAGTGATGCGCCAATTCCCGTCAGACCCTCGTCAGTCTCGACCAGCACCATCACGTTGTCCGATTTGATCTTAGTTCCCAGATCAGTGCGATGTTGGTGTTCAGGCGGAATCGGATCCGACATCGGAATCGCTTTTACAGCTGTGATTTTCATTTTTCTTCACCGCGATATTCAGTATTCGAGAGACAATGAGATTTTCTGGTCGGCAGTGTAGACCTGTCATCTGGGTGATTCGAGGTGACAGTATGAGGATCGTCTGCTGTCTCATCAGATTTCCAACTGGAGCAAAGCGGAGTGATCGAGCGATATACAACGTCCTTCGATGGTCAATTTCGTTAGCCTCTAGTTCGGCTGCAAAATCTATCGAAGTCTCTCGGTTCCGATGATTTCACTCGGAAGATCGAACAAAACTAAACCCCTAACGAGGCTGATTCCATCGTCGAAGTGCAATCGTTCGATCAAAAAACGACCCGAGGATAATTCCCGGGTCGCTTAATAATCAAACTATTTCGTCAAAACCGGCGAACTAAACCTTCGCAGGTGCAGCCTCAGTCTTTCGCACAAGCTCCTTCGTGGATACGATGTGCTTCTGAAGGCCCAGTTCCTTCTCGCTCATGCCCATCGCAAGCCCAATTAGCTGTGGCACGTGAATAACCGGCAGATCTGCCTTATCGCCACGAACCTGTTTACGAGCCTTTGGCTGGTAGCCATCGAGGTTCAGGTGACATAACGGGCACGGTGTGACCATCGCATCAGCACCAAGGTCTTTGGCGGTGCCAGTGTGGTTGGCGACCATCGTCATCGAGTTCGCCTGATTGATGAACAGAATCGGGAATCCGCAGCATGCGGTCTTGCCTTCGAAATCGGTTACAGTGCCACCGACCGACTCGATCAAATCCTCGATCGAAGACTCACGTGTTGGAATCGTATTGAACTCAAGCACTTCAGTCGGTCGAACCATGTAGCAACCGTAGAACGGTGCCATGTTCACTCCCGTCAGTTCACGTGTGAACGTCTCTTTCAGCTTGTCGAGTCCAATATCCTCGATCAACGCCCACAAGAGGTGCTTGATCGAAGTCGTTCCCTTGTACTCAAGTCCCTCGGCAGCGAGGTGCCTGTTGACCTCAGCGAGGTATTCAGGATCACGCTTCACACGATGGTTGGTCTGACTCATCACACCCTGACAGGTCGAGCACAGCACCATAATCGGCAAACCCAACTGCTCGGCCATGGCAAACGTGCGAACATTCAAGATGTCACCCATCTTGAGGTTCTTTTCCTGCAGCACGCCGGCTCCGGTGCAAGCTGCTTTGGTCAACTCAACATGCTCGATACCGAGTCGTTCCATCACGGCAAGTGCGGAATCGTACAGTTCGGGCGCACCACCTCGTGCGACACACCCAGGATAGAAGGCGTACTTCATTTGGATTCACTCTCAACGCTTTCGTAAAGATCTTTCACGTTCTTATAGTCTTTAGACGTCTGTGGCAACACCGGACTCCGCTAAAACAACCATTCTTTTTTACAGAGTATCGGATCAATTCGGTGTGACGATACCCTGAGGTGTTTGTGTTACCTGCCTCAATAGCATCCCTGCGTTCCATCATCATTCGGTAGTAATCTGTAAATATCGCCAAACTCACCCTTGAAGTGTTCCCTGTACACATACTGAGCCGATAGCAAAGCTGCTATCGACATTTGGTCTTCGAGTTCGCCAGAAGCGATCAATCGGTGAAGATCGTCGAACTCGATCTCCTCAACAACAATGTCCTCGCCATCATCCGAGGGCAGCGATGCCGGTTCAAGTTCGGTTGCAATGTAAATGTGCGAATACTCGGTCGAGTATCCCGGTGCGACCCATGAACCACCGATTGAAATCAATTTTCCGGCTCTGTATCCAACCTCTTCCTGTAATTCCCGGTGAGCGGTACGTTCCGGGCTCTCACCTGCTTCTCTCGTTCCGGCTGATGCCTCAAGAAGAATTTTTTTAGCCGCCTGTCGATACTGCCGAATTAACAGAATTTTGCCATCGTCCGTGATGGGAACCAAAACTACTGAACCGGGGTGTTCGACTATCTCGCGATCAAACTCAGGACCTTCACCGAATCGTGCAGTGTCAACGCGCAGGGAGATTCGATTCCCTTCATACTTGCGGTTGATTGACACTGTGGTCGGGCGTTTGGGTCGCAAAACGTCGTTATTTTACCGAATAGACCGAGCTGTTTATCGCCGACGCCGAGAGGAGTTAACGGAACCTTTGCGAAGTTCCAGTCTTCTCGACAGATCACCCCAGAAATCGGCTGCAGGTTTTCGCCTCAAGAACGACACGTAATCCCCCGCCTGAGTAATCGTGACGGTCTGTCCTGCACTAAGTGTGTGATCAATAAACCCATCGGCGTTTAGCGTTGCATCTTCGTAGGCTTCGACCGTTAACTCGACAGTCGAGGAAGCCTGCAAAACGGCGCCTCCGAACTGGCTCATGTGAGAAGCGATCGGCTTCACAAGAAAGTCTCGTGATGTCGGATCCATCACCGGTCCCCCAAGAGCCAGGCTGTAGCCCGTTGAACCAGTCGCAGTCGACACGACCACGCCATCGCCACGATAGGTCGCCAGATGCACGCCATCGACCACAGTGCTCACTTCGATAACCCGAAGTGCAGCACCCCGAGCGACCGTTACGTCATTCAGTGCCAGAATTTGGTTTGATTCACCGTTGGAGTCAGAAATAACTGCGTTCAACATGAATCGCTGCTCGATGCGAGCATTACCGTCCAGATACCACCCGATCTCATCGACGGCGTTCCGGTTCTCAATATCGCTCATGAAGCCCACCCGTCCCATGTTCACGCCAAGAACGGGAATGTCGCGTGAAGCTGCCGCATGAGCGCCTCGAAGAATAGTGCCATCACCACCGATGGTAATGACCAGGTCCGACTTCAGGAGGTTGTCTGCCTGCTCATCGAGGTTGGACTGAGTTGCCAGCCACCAATTGCGACCATCGTCGTAGGTTGCCGTCAGCTTCCGGGCAAGCTCAGCCGCTTCGGCAAGCTCGCCGTTGTGAACAATTCCAATGTTGTGGTAGCTAGGCATATTCGCTTTGCTCAGTGGGTAAACGTGCAAGTTATACCAGTTTACTGTCGCCCCGGAAGCCAGTGAGCCGACGGAACTGGCGACTAGAGCCCCGGAACTATCGAAAGCGCACTTTCGGCGAATTCGAGAAGAAGGAATGGAGCAAGACCGAACACACCGGCACCTATCGCCGCAACACCGGTGGCTATCAACACGGACTTATCGCCGCTAAATGTTGATTCGTCAGCAGGATCTTCGAACACGACGGCCCGTACAACGCGCAGATAGTAGTAAGCGGCTATCACAGTGTTCACAACACCGACAACAGCAAGCCATGTCAGATTTGCGTTTAGTGCCGAACTGAACACGACAACCTTGGCCATGAATCCGACCGTCGGCGGCATGCCTAGCAGTGAAAGAATTCCGAAAACAAGCAACCCAGCAAGCAGTGGTGATCGCTTCAGCAATCCGTTCAAACCCTCGATCGAATCGTCGTTGGTTCGAGACGTAATTGCGATCACAGCAAAGAACACTACGAGGTTGGTGAATGCGTAACCGGCGAGGTAGTACATCACGCCCTGGGGACCAGCTCCAGCAAACGTAGCACCAACCTGGTTAGCCGGCACCGACGCCAGTCCAACAAGAATGTAGCCGGCCTGCGCGATGGTCGAGTAACCGAGCAGGCGTTTGATATTCGATTGCGACAGCGCCAGCGTGTTACCGACCGTCATGGTCACTGCGGCGAGAATCGCAAACAGACCCGACCAATCCTGCATCAGAATTGGATCGCCGAACGCGACGTACATGATTCGCATAATCACAGCGAACGCGGCAGCCTTCGATGCCACCGAAAGGAATGCAGCAACCGGTGTGGGAGCGCCTTGATAGACGTCAGGTACCCACATCTGCCAGGGAACGACTGCCATCTTGAAGCCAAATCCAGCGACAATCATGATCACAGCGAGTAGCACCGCATATGATCCAAACGGTACACCAGCCTCGGTTGGAAGAACGGCGAGCCGATCCATGATTACATCGAGGTTTGTGCTACCGGTGTAGCCGTAAATGTAAGCGAAACCGTAAAGCAGAATTGCACTGGAAATCGCTGATAGCACAAAGAATTTCGTGCCGGCTTCAACGCCCTGTTTCGTTCGGTGAATCGCAGCGAGTGCAACGACCGGCAGTGCGGTCAGTTCGAGTGCCACATAGATCGTAATCAACTCGGTTGCCGATACGAGAAGCATCATGCCCGTGACCGAAAGCAAGATGAGCGATACGAACTCTCCGCCGTGATCCTTCACTCGCTCGCTGGCAATGTACTTCACAGAGGCAAGAATTGTGCCCGCGGTAACGGTCAACAGCAGGAACTTGAAGAACAGCGAGAAAGGATCGGTTTCGACGGTTCCAAATAGAGCCGGTCCAACCGCAGGATCACCAAACCAGCCATTCCAGAGGTTCAGGGTGAGAATAATCGGGGCAGCGAGACCGATTATCGCAACTGCTGATACCTTCGCCATGCTGCGAGTAACGAGATCTACCGAAACCACCAGCAGAGCCAGCAAGGCCATCGCTATTTCAGGGGACAGTGCCCAGAAGTCCTGAACAGTCATTACCTCAGCACCGCCTGAATACCAATATCGAACATGTCAGTAACCACCGAAGGCCAGATGCCAACTACAAATATCGGTGCCGCAAGCGCAATAACCGGGATCATGTCGATCCAGTTCGCATCGGTCAGGTTGTCGTACACCTCATCCGAAAGCCCCGGAGTCGCCGGTCGTTCGCCAAAGAAAACTCTCTGAACTATCCAGAGTGTGTAGCCGGCCGCCAGCACAACACCAAACGCGGCTACACCTGTCGCCCACGGCCAGACCGGGAACGTACCCAGAAACACCATGATTTCAGCGACGAATCCAGATAAAGCCGGTAGTCCAAGCGATCCTAATCCAGCGACCATGAAGAAGATCGCGATCAATGGCATCTTCTTCCACAATCCGCCAAGATGCGGAATGTGGCGCGTGTGGGTGCGGTCGTACGAGAGCCCTACCATCAAGAACGCTAGTCCCGTGATAGTGCCGTGCGTGAACATCTGCAACGCCGCGCCGTTCAGACCACCGGCTGAAGTTTCTGCAGCCGAAGATCCCACGGCGGCAACGCCAAGCATGACGAAGCCCATGTGGCTAACCGAGCTGTAAGCGATCAAACGCTTCATATCCGTCTGGCGAATCGTTATGATGCCTCCGTAAATCACGGAGATCGCAGCGATGATCGACATCGCACCTGCCACATCGTGAATCGTGAAGCCGTTCGTCTCCTGGAAGAAGCCCAGGTTGATTCGCAGCAAGCCGTATCCGGCCATCTTCAGCAACACACCCGCCAGCATCACAGAAACGGCCGTCGGGGCGTCTGTGTGTGCGTCAGGCAGCCAACTGTGTAGGGGCCAGAGCGGTAGTTTCACTGCGAACGCAAGGAAGAAGAATCCAAATATCAACGCGGCCGGAGCAGCAAGATCAGCACCAGCCATCAGTTCAGGAATTCCAACGATGCCGTCGGCCGGAATCGAAACCATCGCAAGGGTGTTCACATCTGGAGTCACGTAGATGGCAAGAATTGCCACCAGCATGAACGCCCCACCGGCGAGCGTGAACAACACAAACTTCATCGCCGAGTATCGAGGGCGTCCACTACCCCAGATTGCGATCAACATAAACATCGGGATGAGTTCAAATTCGAAGAAAATGAAGAACAACAGCAGGTCGAGCGATACGAACACGCCGAGAACCGCCGTTTCGAGCAACAGCAGCCACATGAAGTACTCGCGTACACGCTTCTTAATTCGCCACGAACCGAGTGCAGCCGCCATACCGAGTATTCCGGTCAGCAACACGAGTGGTGCGCTAAGACCGTCAACACCGAGCAGGTACGAAGACCGAAGGGCATCGACAGGAATCCAGCGTTCGAAATAGTCGACCATCTGGACGCCAGCGAGATCCTGATCGTAGCCAACGAACACCATCACGCTCAATACGAATGTGACACCGGTGGCTCCGATCGAGATCCAGCGAACTTGCTGATCGGAATTTTCGCCGCGTGCGAACAACGCCACCAGCAGAGCAACTGCCGCGGGCAAGAACACCGTTACCGTCAGCAACCCATCAAACATGTGAAACTCCACGTTCGAGTGAGATACCAACTACGACATTGGTAAAGAATTCAGTTTTGCCTGAGATAGTTTCCACGTGCGTTATCAGCCCCATAGTAGGAATGCTGCTACAACTGCGAC